>ERZ827150.10-NODE-10-length-295605-cov-17.138904_pt1 | contig 295605 bp, 227 predicted proteins | sample MGYA00519779_ERZ827150 | MGnify/ENA primary metagenome ERZ827150 (study PRJEB31778, sample SAMEA3449267) | human gut metagenome | biome: human gut; feature: human-associated habitat; material: faeces | place: United Kingdom | collected 2010/2012 ...
TTGAAGGACTATTTGATTAAATTTTTAACTCGTCCATTTTTATTGGACACTAATGATATCGTATATTAAAATTCTATATGCTTGGGATAACCGTCTCAGCATTGAATAATCGCGAAATAAAAAAATGAATTATTATGATAAAAAATTTTAAACTGAAATTCCCATTATCCGTGTCAACAACATCATATAATGGCAAATGCAAAGATTGGGGGAAAGTTACCTACCGAACCGTAGAGGTCGACATTGACTCATTGGCTGAGTATGTAAAACAGGGCTTTTGTTTTACACACATTTTCAAAGGCACTGTCAATAAGGAATTTGGAACACGTCAAAAAACCATATCGAATTTCGACAAGACATATACCGTGTTCATAGACGTCGACGAGAGTCCTATACCTGCACCAAAATTCTACGAGAGCGTTTCAAGCCCTCCAAGCATGCTTTATACCACCCCGAATAATATTACGGGAGAGGTAAACAGATATAGATTGGTATATCTGTTTGAATCACCAATTACCAACAATGATAATTATAAAGCATTGGTAAATCGAATTGTAGATAAAATAAAATGTGACATACCCGATTTTAATATCGATACCACATGCATGAACTGTAGTCAGCAGATGGGTGGTAACAGTTTGAATAATTGTATTTTATATAAAAATTATTCTATTTATGATTATTCAGATTTTATTAAAGATGATTATTACCTGAACAAAGTATCCTGCATTCCGAAACCTTATAAAAAGGAGGGGAAGAATGATATACAACAACGGATTGCAGAGGACGAGATCGTAATAACAAACCATGAATTTATAAATGACTTTTGGAATATAGCAGACTATGAATCGGCACTTTCATTTATATTAAAATACAAAGATATGTATCCTATAGTTGACATAACACCTGTCGACGAATCGCAGCCATTTATTCAGCTAAATGACAGCTACACGCAAATCAAAAGAAGGACATACATTACCAAAGACAGGTATGGGAACAGGCGGACACTACCCGTCAAAACAAAGAAAGGAAATCGGGAACGTATACTATTCTTGAATGCTTTATTGCGTCTGAAGATACTGCCCCAAATGGAGTTTGAACAGCTGTTGTACGCGCTGACTTATGAGAGACAATATTGGATAGATAATACAGACAGAACCATTACCAACCATGTATTATATAAAATCGCCAAAGGTGCCTTCTTAAAACGGCATGAGTACATACCCGATCCAACATATAAGAAAAACAAGAGCGGATACAAAGTAAATCCCGCATACTGCAAATCCAAAGGGGTCTCCCCGCGCAGTATGGCGAATCGCATCCGAACGATGGTGTCTGACAAAATACTGTCTACGAACTACGATTTCACGAAGTCTGTAGCGGAGAACAGTCGAATTCTTAAGGACAAGGGGATAAAGCCGAACTCGGAAAGACGGTTATACACTTTTTTACGCAATCATAAAAACGAGCAAAATGAACATGATTAATATAAACATAATCGAGAAAAGATTTCGTATCTTAGCTAGGGACAGATGATTAGATGTTATCCAACAAAATCGGACGAACAGAAGACTTCGGCAATTGGTCGCAGGGGTGGTGCCGAAGAGTCCGTGACAAAAATAAGGTGTCTTCGACACCACATAAATATTGTTGAATGTGATAACATTGGCAGAATGCAAAAAGATATTAAATACAGGAAAAATAAAATATACGGATGAGCAGGTAAGACAGATACGTCAGTATCTCTATCTGCTCGCAGAGATGCAAATCGAAATAGATAAAAATAAATAGATATGAAGAATGTAATAATATATAGCCGCGTATCAAGCGATGAACAGGCGAAAGGATGCAGCCTCGACTATCAAGAGAAGACCATATCGGAATATTGCGAGCGTGCGGGATACAACATCGTTAAATGCTACAAAGAAGACTACAGTGCCAAGGATTTCGAGCATCGAAAGGTCTTTCAGGAGATAATGGCTTATTGTAAACAGCACAAGAGAGAGGTCGATATGGTGCTATGCCTCCGATGGAACAGATACTCGCGCAATACGACTGCTGCCTACAAGAACTTGGAATATTTCGAAAATATCGGCGTGGAGGTTAATACGGTCGATGAGCATATCGATTGGCGACATGATGAAAGCAAGATCTTGCTCGGAGTCTACATAACGATGGCAGATGTCGACAATGCCAAACGTTCAAAAGCTACACGAGAGGGTATCCGTCAAAGTCAGGAAGCGGGCAAGACAACAAATATGGCTCCTTACGGATACAAGAATGTCAAAATAGACGATTACCATAAATATGTGGAGATTGTCCCTTCAGAGGCAAAGATTGTTCGAGAGATATTTGCTGAGGTTGCAAAAGGATTGGTGGCACCGATCACAATCCGCAACCAATTTGTGCGAACAACCACATACAATATGCACAAGAGCAATTTCCTGAAAATGCTGCGCAACAGATATTATATTGGAGAAGTATATGTAAAGGCATACCAAAATAAACCCGCCTATTGGACAAAGGGTCTGCATCAGGCGATAATCGACACCGACACGTTTAACAGCGTGCAGGATATTTTGGATGGAACACGCCGCAAACAGGCTCGCGCAGGTAAATGTGTTCATCCCGATCTGTTCTTGAGAAAGTTTTTAATTTGCCCCTTGTGCGGTGCAAGCCTGACGGGTTCCCGCAGCACAAGCTGCACCGGTAACAGATATGCTTATTACCACTGTTCCGTAGACAGTAAGCATTTCCGCTGCAATGCGCTTGAAGCAAATGACATATTTCGTCGCTACGTCGGCAGTTTGACACCCAACACTACTGTGATGAATTTATACGACTTAATATTGAAGGATCTGAATAAGGCTTTGGGACGAGACATCGACAACCAACGGTCAGCCCTTAAAGGCGAACGCTCAAAAATAGACCAACGGTTAGCGTCGCTTGAGGATAAATATATGGATGGGGAACTCTCCAAAGATGATTTTGAAAGAATAAAGCTCCGCTACCAAGAACAGAGAACAGCCATCAGCGATAAGGTCGATTCTTTGGGACACCCTAACGCAACCAATATAGAACACAAGTTGGATTATGCTATATCACTGATTACCAACCTTCCAAAATACATAGAGGATGCACCCGTCGATGTAAAGATGAAACTTGTAAGTTCGATGTTTCCCCAAAAACTGCACTTCGACGGAAAATCATATCGAACTGACCATTTCAACGAAGTACTGAATTTGATCTATCGGCAGACCAACACATTACGATGTACAAAAACAAAAAACTCGTCGGATTTCTCCAACGAGTTGCGTTCTGTGCCCAGGACAAGACTCGAACTTGCACGAACCTAATTGTTCACTACCCCCTCAAAGTAGCGTGTCTACCAATTTCACCACCTGGGCAGGCGGTATTTCGCGCGTCGTACACATCACATACGCTCGAAAAGGTGTGCAAATATAGCCACTATTTTATTAAATGCAAAATTTTCTCCCAAAAAACTATCCGCATACATACAACAGAGCCGCATCCGATCTCTCATCCGATGCGGCTCCGTGCGCTTGTGAGCCCGTGTATCCGTGCGTCCGTGCGCCTGTGCATCCGTACATCCGTGCGCCTGTGCGTCCGCCCCTACAAGCTGCGGGCCAATTCGGCGGCACGGCGGCAGCCGTCCGTCTTGTCGATATCGCCCTCGTTCAGCACTCCGGGGACGAGCACCTCGCCCGCCATCTGCCAGCCCAGAAGTGCGGCCGACCGCTCCAGCGGCTTGCGTACACCCTCCATAACATCCATCTCCTGCTCCTCGCAGCAGACGATAAGGCCGCACTTCTTGCCGCCGATCTGCCGTCCGCCCACGACGAACGAATAGAGACGGTCGATCACGCCCTTGATCTGCGCCGGAATAGAGTACCAGTATGTCGGCATGGCGAAGATCACGGCGTCGGCTTCGAGGATACTCGGCGCAATGACATTGAAGTCGTCGTCGAACGAGCAGGCCTTGCCCGTCTTGAAGCATGTCTGGCAGGCGTGGCAGCCCCCTATGTGCATCATCGCCGCGTCGAAACGGCTAACCGTATGTCCGCACTGCTCGGCCGCCTCCGTAAAGGCGCGGACCATGGCCATCGTGTTGCCCCCCTTGCGCGGAGAGCCCGTGACAACAGTAATCTTCATGGCAACGTTATTTTTGTATCGTATTCGAATTCTGGTTGTAGGCCTTGGCCACGCAGCGCCACCGGCCATCCATCTTCATCATAAGCAGGTAGTCCGTAAAGTCTATGCGGCCGCCCCACTGCTCCTCCAGTACGCGCACTACGGCTACCGTCTCCTCGATATCCACGACGTCGATGCGGGCGCGGAAACCGGCATCACCGCCCACACTGTCCACATTGCGGTAAAACTGCTCGATACTGCCGTGCTCGAGCTTGCCGTCCAGATAACCGAACAGCACGGCCTCGTCGATAAACAGCTCGCGCGCATAACGGCTGTCACCCTCCGCCACACTGCGGACGAACTTTGCGGCCGCCTCCTCCACGGCCCTGTACTCTTCGATACTTGCTCTCATAACGATCTGCGTTTTAAGGTCTCTTGAAAGATGTTTTGACATCGGCAAAGGTACATCGTACGCTCCGCCGAGTCAAGTACCGAAAAATTGTTCATATACTGAAAATTTTTTCGGTATATGCCGCATTGCGCCCATTATGTGTATTTTTGTCGTGTAACAAACATCCCGGAAGATTATGTATCAACGCAAGATTCCCGTCGATCTGGATTGCCCGCTGCGGCTGACCATGAGCCTCATGGGCTCGAAGTGGAAGTCGTGCATACTGGACGAGCTGCGGCACGGGCCGCTGCGTCCGAGCGCCCTGCACAAACTCTTTCCCGAGGCCACGCCCCGCGTACTCGACCTCCAGCTCAAGGAACTCACCGAAGACGGCCTTGTGGCCAAGACCATCTATCCCGAGCTGCCGCCACGCTCCGAGTATGCCATCACGCCGCTCGGGCTCACGCTCATACCCATCATCGACGCCATGATCGAATGGGGCAACCGCAACAGCGACCTCTTCGTCCGCAAGTACGGCCGCACGCAGCCGTGACGCCGCCCCCGCGCCTACGACCAAACAAGCGTCTACAGCCAAACAAGCGCCTACAACCAAACACGCGCCGCCGGCCAATCCCCAAAACCGCGCCGCCGGCAAAAGATACGGCCGCCGTATGTGTAATGTGCATACGGCGGCCGTCAGGATCCAAGGCTTCGGCACTTACAGGAATATCATCAGCACCAGCTGTGCCACAACCACGCGTACGAACATCGACAACGGATATACCGTGGCGTATGCCACCGAGGCATATTCGCCGGGAATTGTGTCGTTGGCGTAGTTCAGCGCCATGGGGTTGGCCATACTGCCGCACAACATGCCGCACGTAGAGCCGAAGTCGACCTTTCCCCAGCGCATGGCCGCCACGCCGACCACGATTGTCGGGATGACCGTAATAAGGAATCCGAGTCCGACCCATACGGCGCCGTTGGCGCTGACGGCCGTCTCGAAGAACTCGCCGCCGGAGCCCAGACCCAGACACGCCAGATAGAGCGAGAGTCCGAATGCGCGCAGCATGAGGTTGGCGCTCTGCGTGGTGTAGGTCACAAGATGCAGGCGCGGCCCGTACGTACCGATAAGCATACCCACGATTATGGGGCCTCCGGCAAGGCCCAGCTTCACGGGCACCGTGATACCGGGCAGCGACAGAGGTATGGCCCCGACGATAAGTCCCACAACGAGACCTATGTATATTGCGGGCAGGTTCGGCTCGTTCAGTTCGCGTTCGGCGTTTCCCAACACCTTCTCCACCTTCTCGACGGCAGGCTTGCCGCCCACAACCACCACGCAGTCGCCCATCTGCAGCATCAGATCGGGCGTGGCCAGCAGCGCCATGCCGCTGCGGTATATACGGCTTATATTGATGCCGTAGCTGTTGCGCAGGCGCAGCGCCCCGAGGCGTTTGCCGTTTATTTCGGGACGGGTGATGATGATACGGCGCGAGACGAGCTGGCTGTCGATGGCGTTCCAGTCGACATTCTCGCGGTTCCAGTCGATACTCTCGCGGCGTCCGATCATCGCCTCGACGGTATCTATATCCTTGCGAGAGGTGACGACAAGCACACGGTCACCCTCCTGCAACACCGTATCGGTCGATGGTAGCATCACCTCGCCGTTGCGCCACAGGCGCGAGATGACGAAGGGGACGTTCGTAAGTTCGGCCACCGTATGCACGTCGCGGCCGAAGACACCCGGGTTCTGTACGCGGAGCGTGGCGATGAAGGTGTTGTTTACGTGTTCCTTATTTGGGGCGGCCACATCGCTCGGACGCACCCACAGCCGGTTCATCACAAGTATCGCTATGATGACACCCAACACGCCCAGCGGGTATGTCACGGCGCAACTGAGTGCGGGGGCGGCCGTCGGCTGTCCCATCTGTGCGAGTGTCTGCTGCGAGGCTCCCAGCGCGGGGGTGTTTGTCGTGGCGCCGCACATCACGCCCACCATGTCGGGCATCGGCACGTCGAACAGAAACGAGAAGGCTACGGTCATGACCGTACCCAGAGCTATGACGGCCAACCCCAGCATATTGAGGCGCACGCCCCCGGCGCGGAAGGCGCTCATGAATCCCGGGCCGACCTGCAGGCCGAGCGAATAGACGAACAGCGCCAGACCGAACGTCTCGGCAAAGAGCAGCATCTGCGGATCGATCGTCACACCGAAGTGTCCGGCCACGATGCCGGCAAAGAATACGAACGTGACACCCAGCGACACGCCCCAGATGTGTACCTTGCCCAGCAGCAGCCCCACGGCGCACACGATCGAGATGACGACGACGGCCTGCAGGGCCGAATGCGTCACGAAGAGAGATTCGAACATTACCGGTATTACTTTTTGTCCCTGTTATCGTATCTCCATCTCCCGAAGCAGGTACGACGCCCCGCCTATGCGGTCGATGACGAAGAGTACGTAGCGTATGTCGACGGCGATGTTGCGGCATACCGAGGGGTCGAACTCCATGTCGCTCATGGTCGAGAGCCACGTGCGGTCGAAATTTATACCCACCAACTCGCCGCGGCCGTTCAGCACGGGCGAACCCGAATTGCCGCCCGAAGTATGGTTCGTGGCGATGAAACATACGGGCACCGTCCAACGGCCCTCCACGTCGCAGCCCCAGCGGCCGTAATCCTTCGCCGCGTGTATGTCGCGCAGCCGCTGCGGAACGTCGTAGTCGTATATTTCGGGGTTATCCTTCTCGATGACACCCTCCAACGTAGAGACGGGATGGTGTATCACGCCGTCGGCGTAGTCATACCCCTCAACCGAACCGTACGCCACGCGCAGCGTGAGGTTGGCATCGGGGAAGAATGCGCGGTCGGTGTCCCACTCCATCAACGCCCGCATGTAGGGCGTGTACCAGCGGCGTACGGACTCTATGTCGCTCAGGTTGCGGGCCCGCACCGCGGCCATGCGGTCGGTCAGGGGCGCGAGCATCGCCGCCATCCGCACCACGGGATCGGCATCGAACTCCGCCGCCGTGAACTTTTCGCGTGTCAGTACAGTATTGTCGAACAAATAGTCGACATAACCATCCACGCCGCCATGCTCCGACACCGCCGCCGCAAACTCCGCAGGCACCTCACCCGCAGGCATGCGATCCATGAGCTCGGCAACCATACGCTTGGCTATGGCGCGGTCGATCCCCGCGTTGTAGTTTTTGAGGAATGCGGGCTGCGTGTCGACGGCCAGATCGGTAAAAGCCGTGTCATCGGTCATACGCGACCGCGTGCCGGCAAGCGCCCGCGCCCGCGAGAAGGCCTCGATCGACAATACCGACTCGGAATATAGCTCCGCAACATAGTATTCGGGACGCACGGCCTCGTATGCGGCGTGTATCGAGTCGAGCAGATGTGCATATTCGGGACGCGAGGCGGCCCATGCCGCAAACTCACGTTCGTATGCGCGCTTCTTCCCGACGGTACCCAGACGGCGCAGCCCCAACACCTCGCCCTGCCACTTCTTCCAAGCGTTGGCGATCGAGGCGTGCTTCGAGGCGTACTGTATGCGCACGGCGGCATCCTCAGCCTGCGCAGCAGAGATTATGTTCAGACGCTGCGTGCGCAACGCTATCTTCATCGGGTCCGACACCTCGGCAACATACTCCACGGCATCCGAGGTGACATACTCCTGCGTCGAGCCGGGGAACCCGTATATCATGGTGAAGTCACCCTCCCCGACACCGCGCGTCGAAACCGTAAAGTGACGCTTCGGACGGTAGGGGACGTTATCCTTCGAATACGTGGCAGGGCGGTTATCCGCATCGGCATAGACGCGGAAGATCGAGAAGTCGCCCGTATGTCGCGGCCACACCCAGTTGTCGGTATCGCCGCCGAACTTGCCTATCGACGAGGGCGGCGCTCCTACAAGGCGCACGTCACGGAAGACATCATATACGAAGAGGAACTGCTGGTTGCCGTAGTACATCTGCTGCACGTCGGCCCGGTGCCCCTCCTTCTCGGCCTCGGCCGCTATATCCTCGGGATTCTCGCCCGCAGCTACGCGGTCGGTCACATCCTCCATGCGCACAAGGATGCTCACCGTGAGTCCCGGCACGGGAAGCTCACCCTCACGCGAGGCGGCCCAGAAACCGTCCGTCAGATAGTCGTGCTCGACGGACGAGAGCTGCTGTATCGATCCGTAGCCGCAGTGGTGGTTCGTGAGCAGGAGGCCCTCCCCCGAGACGAACTCGCCCGTACAGCCGCCACCGAACAACACCACGGCATCCTTCATCGAGGCCTTGTTGACCGAATATATGTCCTCGGCCGAGAGACGGAATCCCTTGCTGCGCATATCCTTTATGCGCGAACCGATAAGGCTCGGCAGCCACATACCCTCGTCGGCACGGGCTGCAACGGCCGACAGCGCAAGCAAAAATGCAAGCAATACTTTTTTTATTATCATGACCTTACGCAATAACTCACTCGTTACGTTCCACAAAAATAGGCAAAAAGAAACAAATACGCCATATATCAGGCATTAAACGCCCCTCACCGCCGCCACATGCACCGTCCGGCGGCCATCCGCACAATGCAAATCGCCGCAAAGCCCCTGCCTTCGGAGAACAGACAAGGCGCCGTCCCATACGGGACGACGCCTCAACATACCGTATCGGCCCGCCCCTGAGACAAGGCGGCCCGCCCGAAAAACATCCGCTGACTACTCCTCTTCCGCGCCTCCGAACTGCAAGAGTATCTCCTCGGGGACGGCCTCGCAGCGCACATACTCCGAGACGTTGGTCTCGTCGCCGACGGCGATCCACGTCATGCGGTCCTCGTACAGGTCGCGGATGACATAGCGGCTCGCCCAGTCGCCGTTCTCGTAGTCATACATGCCGCGTATGACGGCATCCAGAGCATCGTCCGTATAGAGGCTGTACGACCCCGTGATGCGGCGCGGCCCGAAACTGTCGAGATTCTGGTATATCGTGAAGGTATTGCCGTCGCGATACGACAACTCGACATATACATAGCTGCCCTCGGCCTGACCTTCACACCCGGCGCATCCTCCGTACCGCCCGCAATCGAGGCGATGCCTATGCCGTTGTTGTTGCGCGCGGCGATGACACCGGCCACATGCGTACCGTGACCCGTATCCGCCGAGGCGTCGCACGAGATAACGCCCGTATTGTTAATGAAGTCGTAACCGAAATGGTCGCCCGCATATCCGTTGCCGTCGCGATCCTCATACGATACATGCTCGCCCGCGGCATCACTGTAATAGGGCTCGTCCTCGTTCTCCCACATATTGTTGACAAGGTCGGGGTGGCGCCAATAGATACCCTCGTCGAGTACCGCCACCACGATCGACGGATCGCCCGTGGTACACTCCCACGCCTTCTCGCAGTTCACATCGGCACCGGCCCTGTACTTGGCCTGTACCTCTTCGACCGTCTTGCCGTCGGTATCGCCTATGACGAAGTTGTCGCGATAGCCGCGGTTGATGATATGCCACTGCCACGGCAGAAGCACGTCGTTATAGTCGTAATCGCCCGAGACGCGCGTCACGGCCGACCGCTCCAGCATACGCTGCGACACCGGATAGGCCTTGCGGTCTTCGCGGTAGACGCGCTTGATGACGCGGTTGGGCGTAGCCGTCTGCACCTCGCCCAGCTGCGAAAGACGCGAGATCACTTCGTCCACCGTAAACTCCTTGCCGAAGCGCACCGCATACCACAGATGCAGCTCCGCACGGCGCGTACGCTCCTCGTAGCGCGTATCGACGGGGAAGATACGCTCGACCTCGCAACCGCCCAGCAGATCCAGCACCTCGTCCACCGACAATATGCCGCTGCGCGTAGCCGGCGCGCCGCAGCGCGTGGTCGCCGCACCCACGCTGTCGAGGATATCGCTCACGTAGGGGGCAAATTTCACTATTACCTCGCCCGTCATCTCGGCCGGCTCGACAGGCCCCGCAGGCGTCGTGTCGAAACTGTCATCCTTGGTGCAGGCTCCAAGAGGACCGACGTCAACACGCCGATCGCAATCATTAGAATATGTCTGTTCGTTTTCATCTCTGCATTCGATTATTTGCCCGCTGAGGCCGTATCGTCACCGCCGACGACGCCAGCTTGCTTCTTCGTGTAAACCTCGTAGTAATAGTTCAGGTTCGCAGGCAGGTTGCTGAATCCGGCCAGATTACCCAGCTCGTCCTTGTCCTCCTGCGTAAATATCAGAGTGCCGGGATCCCACCAGTCGAGCGACGGGTGGTAGAGCAGCCACTCGGGCAGAGGCCCCGTCAGACGGTTCAGGTTTATGGTGAACATCTTCAACTGCGGCATAACACGCTTTACCGTAAGCATCTTGCGCGGCAACGTGTCGGCACTGTTGATTATATCATGCTCGGTATAGTAACCGACCGTGTTGTCATCCTCGAACGACGGGATGCTGCCCTGCAGGTAATTCACCGATAGCACCAGTGTGTCGAGACCCGTCACGCCGTTGGCCTCGTCGGCTGTCCACTTGAGCAGCCGCGAAGGGAACGGCCCGAACTGCTCGCCGTTGTGCGCCGTCTCGTCATAGAAACCGCCGAAATTGGTCGCTATGTTATTGCTCAGGTCGTAGATAAGCCTACGCTGGTTGTTGGCCAGTCTGAGCACGTGAAGCTTGGGGAAGTTCTGCGGATTGATTACATCCGGCACCCTCTGGAAGTTGTTGCTGCCCAGATCGAGATACTCCAGCTCCCGGAGGTTCTTGAAGTCCTCGTGCAGCTCGGTCAAACCGTACGCACCGATGGTCAGACGCTTCAGATGCTCCAGCTTGCATATATACTCGCCCGTGCTGAGGCTGAGCTGGAACGTGTTGACGTTACTGTAGAACTCCAGCTCCTCGGCACCCGTGAGATACTGCACCTCGTAGGGCAGGCCCTCCTTGGTCGAGAACATGTAGAACCGCACCGACTTGACACGGCCCTTGAGCGAATCGACATATCCGTCCATTCCCTCTTCCCACAGCACGACGTTATCCCAGTTGTCCATCTTCTCGCCCGAGCTCTCCCAGCTGTCGCCCCAGACGCCGAGCGTGCGCGCTATGCCCAGCAGCGCAACCGAGTCGCCCTCGCGCGTGCCGCGCTTGATCTCCGCGGCCGCATTCTGACGGATGGTGAGACGGTCGTTGCGCGCAAGCATATCCGACGATACGCCGCTCTCTTCCTTGGGGACAAACTCGATCTCGGCGATACGCTCCTGCGGCACCGAGTTGATACCCCAGTTGAAACGCACCGTAACCTCGCGCGGACGAAGGCCGCGGTCGAGCGTCAGGGCATAGTCTTCGGTACGCACCCAGCTCGCCACGTCGTCCGGAATCTTGACGTCGAAATCGACATTCGACCTTACCCGGACATCCAGATGGCGCTCCTCAAGCGCAGCGTAGTTGTCGATCGACACCTCGGGCTCATCCAGCACGATCGAATAGTCGAAGCCCTCCTGACGGATCTCGATCTCCTTGTATTCCGAGCTGTTCGCGGGCTTGGCGATACGCACCACGCCGGTACGCACCTCCGCCGTCAGCGCCGAGTCGATCAGGATCCTGCACTCCCTGCATCCGAAGCCGTTGGCAGGCGTAACCGTCACCCAAGGTACCGATGCCGATGTTACCCAGTTGTCGTCAGAAGAGACCTTGAAGCTGCGGGTGCCGCCGGCCGCATCTATCTCGATAGAGTTGTTGTCGATGTCGAAACCGATGCTCTCGTCCTTACTGCACCCGACCCATGCGGATACCACGAGAAGTGACAATACGATATAATTCAGTATTTTCATAGTTGCGTATTATTCGAGCATTTCGGGACAATTCACTATATTCTGCGTCTTGTCGTAAATGAGGTTGAAGGCGCCGGCCTGCCAGTAGTAGCATATCTCGCTGGCGTCGAAGGTTATGTTGGGGTTGTCGCTGATATCGAGATTGTATATCATATACGATATCGTATCGTCGATCTTGCGCAGGTCGTTCGAACCCAAGAAGAGTCCGCGCAGACCCGTATGCTTGTATATTCCCGTAGGCCACTCGCGCAGGCAGCGCGAACCGTCGTCGGCCCTCTGGCCGCGCAGCCCGTAGACCGTAAGGTTCAAGGCGTCGGTCGGGTTCCACGGGAACGACGCAAAGGCGTTGTACGACAGGTCGACACCGTACAGATACGGCATATTGCCCGCGTGGAAATCATCCGGCAGTTTCGTGAGACGGTTGTACGTAAGGTCTATCGATATGAGGTTTGCCAGATTCTCCGCCTTGGCGGGCGTGAAACTGCCCTCCTCGAAGCCCGTCATGCCATTGCCGCTCATGATGATGTAATTGATCTGCGAGCCGCTCTTAGCGAGGCATGCGGGGAACTGCTTGATCCGGTTGCCCGACAGCGTCAGCGTCGAGACGTTAATGCCCTGATACTTGCCGTTGTTGCCGTTCTCGAAGCCCGTGATGTCGTTATAGGCGAACTCGACGCCCGACATTATATAGTCCGTCTTGCTCGTGACGCGGGATCGGCCATACGAAGCGCGGGTCGTCGGCCTCGATCTTGAGCGAGCTGCCCTCGGCCAGAGAGTTGGTCTGGGGCGTGCGCTCGAAGCCCATGTGCCAGCGCTTGAGGTCATTCAGGCGGAAGCCCTCCATATAGAGCTCGCGCACGCGCTCCTCCGAGATCGTCTGGAGCCAGTTGCTGCTGCTGACGGTTATGGCGCCGGCGCCGCCGCTGAAACGCTTCGCCCGCAGCGCCGTCAGATCCTTGCTCGCCGCCGCATAGTTCGGCGTGGGCAGATTGCAGTACGCCTCGGCACGGATCAGGTACTGCTCCGAGAGGCGGAACAGCTTGGGCATCGAATACATGTACATATTTGCCGACGAAATGAGGTTGCGGTTGCCGAAGTACTTTATCAGCAGGGGCCACGTCAGACCGTTGGCATATCCCGTGGTGTAGTTGTAGAAGTAGGCGTCGTAACGCAGGTCGTTGTCGGTATAGGCATCCAGAACCCACTGCGCCGGAACATAGTCGGGATAGGTGTACTTGTAGTCACGGTCGGCATTGAGGAAGACCTGACCCAGAGCCCCGCCGTAAGAGGTGGTCGTGAAGCCCAGCTCCCAGATGATCTCGTAGCTCGAGTCGTAGTTCCACATATATGTCAGATAGGTATCCGTCGAAGAGTAGCTCTTCGTGCCGTCGGCCAACTCGAAGGCGTCATTCTCGATAAGCATCGTGGCGTAGTCGATGGCCGTCTGCCAATCCTGCATGTAGAGCGCCACGCGGGCATGAAGGGCCTGTGCCGCGGCGGCCGTAACGTAGATCGAGTTATATTGGTCGAAGTCGTTGTCCAGATACTCCTCCGCATGCTCCAGATCGTCTATGACCAGATCGTACGAATCCTTGAGCGAGGCGCGCTTCATGGGTTCGGGCTCGCTGTACTTTGTACGCAGCACCACGCCCAGCTCGTTCTCGGCCGTAGCGGGATCGTAGGCCTTGCAGAAGCACTCCAGAAGTTTCGAGTAGCAGAGTGCGCGGATCGTATATACCTCGCCCGTATAGGTCTCCAGATATCCGAGATTCGTCACATCGAGCTCGTTTGCCATCACCTCGTCGATACTGTCGAGGTAGAAGTTGCAGCGGGCGATGATCGTATAGAGGGCGGCATAGACCGACTCCACATCGCTGTCCGTGGAGAGGATGTCCCACTGCCACACGCTGCCATAGACGTTGGTGAAATTCTCGATGGCATATACCAGATCGGCCTGTATGTCGGGCATGACGGTGAGCGAGCCGCTGAAGAGCGCGCTGCTCTTAAGGCCGGCATATATGCCCGTCACCACCTGTTCGGCATCGCTGAAGGTCTGCATGGCCTCGCCCTCGGGGATCGACGACCCGGGCAGCTTCTCGAGGCACGAGGTAGGCCCAACCATCAGGACAAGGGCCGCAAAATAATACTTTATATTTTTCAACATAGTCATTGTCATGCGTTTAGAACATAAGATCAAGACCAAAGGTGAATTGGCGCGACATGGGGTACTGCGCCTGATACATATTGCCTACGCCCTCGGGGTCGAGACCCGAGAAGCCCGTTATGGTAAACAGGTTCTGCGCTTGGGCATAGATGCGGATGCCGCTGATGAAGCGGCTGCGGCTCAGCAGCTCCGACGGCAGGCTGTAGCTGAGCATGACGTTCTTCAGGCGCAGGAACGACGCATCCTCCAGAAGGCGGTCGTCGAACTCGGTATATACGCCGTGACGCGGTATGTCGGTAACGTCGCCGGGCTCCTTCCAGCGGTCGAGCAGGCGCCGCGACTGGTTGTAGGAGCTGTAACGGCCGTTCGACTCGTCGAAGTAGCGGTCGTTGTTTATCATCCAGCGGTCGGCCACCCATGAGAACTGCGCCGACAGCGACAGACCCTTCCATGAGATATTGGTGCCGAAACCGCCGATCCACGGTGCCGTCATGCTCTTGCCCACGAGAACCTTGTCCTCATCGCGCATCTCGTTCGTCAACTCGCCGTCACGCGTGTACCACAGCGCATCGCCGTTGACGGGGTTGACACCCGCAAAGCGGTTGATGTAGAACTCGCCCGAGTCGTGGCCGACGACGAGTTTCATCGACGTCTGCGACATCTCGTACTCCTGAACGCCGTTATACAGCTCCAGAATACGGTTGCGGTTGTACGACACGTTGGCGTTTACCGACCACATGAAGTTCCTGTTCGAGAATATCGTACCCGTGACGTTGAGTTCGAAACCGCGGTTGACCATCACGCCGATGTTGTCCCAGCTGTATCCGTAGCCCTTGTTGGCATACGACTCGGGCACGAGCATCAACATATCCGAAGTACGTTTGTTATAGAATTCGAGATCTACGTTCAGACGGTTCCAGAATCCCAAGTGGAATGCGAGGTTCGTCGTCCAGAGTTTCTCCCAGCCGAGGTTGTCGCTGCCCGGCTGCGAGGGGGCTATGCCGGCGTTGCCGAAGTAGTCCGACCCGCCCGACACAAGGGCGAGGTGCTCGTAGTTGGGTATCGACGAGTTACCCGAGGTACCGGTGCTGACGGCGATCTGGGCGTTGGTGAGCCAGCGGCTGGCATTGTCCATGAACCGCTCCTGACGCAGGTTCCACATGAAGCTCACAGACCAGAATCCCGCCCAGCGGCGGTCGGCGCCGAAACGCGACGAGGCATCCGTACGCACCGAGATCGACTCGATATCGGCGGGGTTGATGGTGTTGAAGTCGGCACTCGAGATTGCGGCGCCGTCGAGGATATAGAGGGGAGCCGTTCCCGAGTTGATCGAGTTTGTACCTCGGATGCTGAGCGTGGCCGCCACACTCGGTTCACCCGAGCTGGACAGTACCGTCAGGCCGGGGACCTGTCCCTGCAGCGCCTGATCGAACGCCGCCGTGGGGGTGTTCTCGATCTTCTCGGCCTTGACCGTCGAGACCGATCCGGCTATGGTGCCCTTCTTGCGCACGCCGTAGGCTATGACCACGACATCCTCAAGGGATTTAGTTTCGGCCTTGAGCTCGACATTGTGTTTGATGCTTGCGGCTCCATCCGGGACGGTGTACTTTACCTCCTCGTATCCCACATAATAATAGGTCAGCACATCGCCGGGCTTGACATCTATGGAGTACGACCCGTCGAGGAGCGTACTTACGCCGTTGTTGTCACCCGCAATCACATGCGCCCCGATCAGAGGATACTTGTCCTCCGCGGATGTTACGACACCGCTTACCGTGACTGTTCCGCCGCTCTGCGCCAACACCGGCAGCGCGAACATCAGCAGTACGATGTTCATGAATAGAGATTTGGTTTTTTGCATGGTGTAAACACCTTCTTACGTTGCAAAAAAACGACTGACACGGATCTGCACGACGAAATACTCGTCATACGGAAATCCGAATACGTCATCGTTCGTTCCTAAAAAATATATATGTATTGATTGTTTGCACTTGTGTCTATCGACACTAAATCGTTATTTCCGGCGCAAAAAAAATATTATACGACATATGACATATATATCACAAATCGACACATTCTTATCACAGCTGCATATACCGAATGCCAGCGAGGCGCATTACGCGGCTTCGCACGCAACCCTCTCCGACACAATAAAACGGCTGCAGCGTCGTTTGGAAGCCATATTTGCCGATGCATGCCGAAATATGCATACGATGCATATTTATGACGGTTTATTACACCTCCTCCGCCACGGCGCCCCTACTCCCGCATATTCGCACCGCCAGAGGCGCAACAGGTGTGTTTTTCATTTAACTTTGCCCATACGTTTTTTTATCTTTGTCGCGACATATAGAATATAGATCAAAAATCTCATATTATGACAAACCGAATACTCATTGCCACCGCTGCGGCGGTGATTATGGCCTCATGCTCGGCACCCGAGGCCGTGAAAAACGACCTGCGGGCTCCGGCATACCCGCTCATAACCATCGATCCCTACACCAGCGCGTGGTCTACGACCGACCGTCTCTACGACAGTCAGGTCAAGCACTGGACCGGACGCGACTTCCCGCTCATGGGTACACTGCGCGTCGACGGCGAGCTCTACCGCTTCATGGGCGCCGAAGACATACCGATGGATGCGCTGGCCCCCATATCGTACGAGCAGCCGTGGCAGGGACGGTATACGTTCGACGCCCCCGCCGCCGGATGGGAGGGCCGCGACTTCAACGATACGTCATGGAAGAGCAGCGATGCGGCCTTCGGCACCCCCGAGGAGACGAACGTCCAGACGCTCTGGCCCACGAAGGACATCTGGGTGCGCCGCACCATACAGATCGACCCCGCACAACTCAACGGCGGCACGCTCTTCGTGAAATATTCGCATGACGACACCTTCGAGCTCTACTTCAACGGCGAGCAGATCGTCGCCACGCCCTACGAGTGGAAGAAGGACCGCTGGGTGGAGATACCGGCCGAGCTGGCCGCGACGGCCGCCGACGGCAAGGTCGTGCTGGCGGCGCACTGCAACAACCGCACGGGCGGCGCGCTTGTGGACATGGGCCTCTACCGCCGCGACAACAACTCGCAGGTTATGACCCGCACGGCCGAGCAGACCTCGGTCGACGTACAGGCCACAAGTACCATATACAAGTTCACCTGCGGCGGCGTCGACCTGACGCTGCGCTTCACGGCGCCCCTGCTGCTGGAGGATCTCGATCTGGTATCGCGCCCCGTCAACTATATCACATACGATGTTGCGTCCAACGACGGCGCCGAGCATGACGTGCAGGTCTACTTCGAGGCCGCACCCGACTGGGCGCGCAACACCTCGGAGCAGAAGTGCGTGAGCGAGCGCGGCGACGACGGCAACTTCAACTACGTCAAGAGCGGCACCGTCGACCAGAAGATTCTGGGCCGCAAGGGTGACGACGTGCGCATCGACTGGGGATACTTCTACATGGCCGCTGACAAGGCCTCGTCACGCAGCTCGGTGGGCAACGCCGTAGCCATGCGCCGCGAGTTTGCCGACCGCGGCACCGTCGAGGGCCGCAGCGAGGGCGACCGTATGTCCATCACCGCACCTCTGGGCACCGTCAGCGGAAAGGGCAAGTCGGGATATGTCATGGTCGGCTACGACGACATATATTCGATACAGTATTTCGGCGAGAACATCCGCCCCTACTGGAACCGCAACGGCAACAGCTCCATAGCCGAGCAGTTCGCCGCCGCTGCCAAGGATTACAAGTCGCTCATGAAGCGCTGCGCCGCATTCGACGCCGAGCTTATGGAGGAGGCAAACGCCGCCGGCGGAAAAGAGTATGCCGAGCTCTGCGCTCTGGCATACCGTCAGGCTATCGCCGCACACAAGCTCATCGAGACGCCTCAGGGCGAGCTGGCATGGCTCTCGAAGGAGAACTTCAGCAACGGCTCGATCGGTACGGTCGACGTCACCTACCCCTCGGCGCCGATGTTCCTCTACTACAACCCCGAGTTGGCGAAGGCCCTGCTCAACTTCATATTCTACTACACCGAGAGCGGCAAGTGGACCAAGCCCTTCCCCGCACACGACGTCGGCACCTACCCGCTGGCCAACGGCCAGACCTACGGCGGCGACATGCCTGTCGAGGAGAGCGGCAACATGCTGATCCTCACGGGAGCGATCTGCAAGATGGAGCGAAGCGCCGAGTATGCGCTCAAGCATTGGGATGCCCTGACGTCATGGGCCGACTACCTTGTGGAGAACGGTCTGGATCCAGCCAACCAGCTCTGCACGGACGACTTCGCCGGACACTGGGCGCGTAACGCCAACCTCTCGATCAAGGCTATCGTGGGTGTAGCCGCCTATGGCGACATCGCCAGCATGGCAGGCAAGGCCGACGTAGCGGAGAAGTACACCAACGCCGCACGCGACATGGCCGCCGCATGGAAGAAGATGGCCTCGGCGGGTGACCACTACCGCCTTACGTTCGACGAGGGCAACACGTGGAGCCAGAAATACAACCTCGTATGGGACAAGATGCTCGGATACAATGTCTTCGACGACGACATCGCCCCCACCGAGATCGCCTACTACCTCACCAAGCAGAACCGCTACGGCCTGCCTCTGGACTGCCGCCGCAACTACACCAAGTCGGACTGGATCGTATGGACGGCTACCATGTCGCCCGACAAGGCCACCTTCGAGAAGTTCATCGCCCCGATGTACGACTTCATGAACGAGACCACCGACCGCGTCCCGATGAGCGACTGGTACAATACCGACAGCACGACGCACGTGGGCTTCCAAGCGCGTTCGGTCGTGGGCGGCTACTTCATCAAGATGCTCTCGGACCGCGGCATCGAATAACCCGTTCGGCCGGGCGTCGCGGCACAGCGGAACGCACCGCCGCCACTGCCCGTATCAAACGGGACAAAAAGGATCAAAATACCCATAAAAAAGACAATCTCTACGGCACGGCCGGAGGCACGACAGCTTCCGGCCCTCTTTTTTTATGGATATCAGCGGCTTGCCATAGCTCGGACACACCGCCCCGTATACATACAAATGCCCTCTGAGGCGACGCATGGCGGCTTATGACCCGCTGCGCAGGGGTTGAGAGGGAGTATGGAGGCGGTGTTTTATAAAAATTTTTCATATCTTTATAGGCCGCTAACGGCAAACCCGAAACAAAATGGAAAAACTCAACAACCCTGCGATTCTCGTTGTCGACATGCTCAACGACTTCGTGACCGGCGCGCTCACATGCGACCGCGCCAAAGCCATCGTACCGGCCACGGCCGAACTTCTGGACGCCGCCCGCAAGGCTGGTGTTCCCGTAATCTTCTGCAACGATGCCCACATTGCCGGCATCGACCGTGAACTCAAGATCTGGGGCGACCACGCCATCGCCGGCACCAAGGGTGCCGAGGTGATCCCCGAACTCAAACTCTCGGACAAAGACTATGTCGTGCCCAAGCGCCGTTACAGCGGATTCTTCCAGACCGACCTCGACATCCTGCTGCGCGAGCTCGGCGTACAGACGGTCGTAATGACGGGCCTGCATGCCCACATGTGCGTGCGCCACACCTCGGCCGACGCCTTCAGCCTCGGCTATGATGTCGTTGTGGCCAAGCAGGCGACCGACTCCTTCACCGAGGAGGACTACCTGAATGGTCTGGCCTACCTGAAGACCTGCTACGGCGCCGACGCCTACACGAACGAGGAGCTTATAGCCATGTTCTGACGGCGGCCCGATACCGACCCATATACCGCGGCCCCGCAAGGCCGCGGTTTTTCTTTCCGCAATGCCGATACTTCCATCCTGAAGGCCACACGAATGATGCGGACGTCAGAGGCGTGATTTTCATTTGCATCTCTACCGCTCTTTGCCTATATTTGCCCGTAATTAGACGGGAATGAGAGATTTTGCGGCCATAGACTTCGAGACGGCGAACAATGCCCGCACCAGCGTCTGCAGCGTGGGTGTGGTCATCGTACGCGACGGGCAGATCGTCAGCCGCGAATACCGCCTCATACGGCCCTATCCCAACTACTACTCGCGTTGGAACACCGCCATACACGGACTCACGCGTGCCGACACCGACCCCGCGCCCCATTTCCCCGAGGTGTGGGCCGATATCGCGCCGATGGTGGAGGGTCTGACGCTCGTGGCGCACAACAGCCCCTTCGACGAGGGGTGCATGCGCGCCGTATTCCAACACTACGGCATGGAGTACCCCGACTACCGTTTCCTCTGCACCTGCCGCGCCTCGCGCCGCAACTTCGGGCGCGCCCTGCCCAACCACCAGCTCCACACCGTGGCCGCGGCCTGCGGCTACGACCTCCGGCAACACCACCACGCTCTGGCCGATGCCGAGGCGTGTGCTGTCATTGCCATGAAGATCCTCTGAACGCCGCCACGGCACATACCCCAAAAACATGAATATCGAAGAGTTGCGCCAATATTGCCTGTCGCTGCCCGAGAGCAGCGAGAAACTACCCTTCGAGCGTTTCTTCCGCGGGAGGCACTCGATTCTGGCCTTCTATACCGCGGGGCATATCTTCTGTTTCATCGACATCGACAATCCCGATATCTGTACGGTAAAGTGTCCGGCAGCGCGGCGTGACGAGCTTGCGGAGCGGTACGAGGGTATCGTCTCACCCTACAACATGGATCCGCGCAGCTGGATCGGCATACGCCTCGAAAGCGACCTCGACGACACGCAGATACGTTCGCTCATACGGCAATCATACGACGTGGTGCGCGGCGGCGGCCGCAAAAATACCGGGAAAAATCGCCGCGGCGTGTAATTTCCCTACGGCGGCAGCGACTATATATACGAAACATGCGAACAGGCAGCGCCGACCAAAGGCGCTGCCGCAAAACCAAACAGACAATGTTCCACAACCGACTATTCACTCTTGCGCTCGTGCTCCTCGGCACAACCCCGCTGCCGCTTGCGGCACAGCAGGCGGACACGGCCGCACGGCAGGGCGTACAGACGGCGCAGACATCACCCGCATCATCCGAGCCGTGGAGCTTGGCCCGATGCTTGGAGTATGCCCGCGCCAACAACCTTCAGGTACAGAGCGCACGTATCACGGCCGAGGCCGGCGACATAGAGCTCGAGGCGGCCAAGGCGGCACGCTACCCCACACTCTCGTTCAACACGGGCCAGAACGTCTCGCACCAGAGCGCCATAAAGCTGATCAACGACTATGGCGAGGTCGTATCCGACGGCTCCTTCTCCTACGGCGGCAGCTACGGCATAGGCTCCACGACGGCCATATATCAGGGCGGGCGCCTGCGCAACAACGTGCGCCAGCAGGAGCGGCGCGCCGAGAGCAGCCGTCTGGGTGTCGAGAAGAGCCTCAACGACATTACGGTCAACGTCGTACAGGCATACCTTCAGGTGATGTACGCCGCCGAGACCGTCGAGATCAACCGCCGCGCCGTCACGCTGGCCGAGGAGCAGGCCGACCGCGCGCAGCGCATGCTGGAACAGGGGGCTGTTGCCCGCACCGAGGTGGCGCAGATGCTCTCGCAGCTGGGATCGGCTCAATACGACCTCACGACGGCGCAGAACAACCTCGCACAATACCGTCTCCAGCTCAAGCAGCTGCTCGAGCTGGGCCCCGACGCCAACTTCGACGTCGAGTTCCCCGAGATCTCGGACGACGAGGTGCTGCGCATCATACCATCGGTGGAGGAGGTCTATGACGCCGCCCTCGGCATCATGCCCGAGACGCGGCAGGCCGATATCCTGATCGAGGCCTCGCAGTTTGCCGAGCGGGCCGCGCGGTCGGCCTTCTACCCGCAGGTGTCGCTCTCGGCCAACGTCTCGACGGGCCACCAGTCGGGTCTGGGGCTCTCGATGGGCTCGCAGCTCTCGCAGAAACTCAACGAGAGCATCGGCCTCTCGCTCAGCGTCCCCATCTTCAACGGCAAGAACGCCCGCACGTCGGTGCGGCAGGCGCGCCTCAACACGCGGCAGGCCGAGATCGACAGCCGCACCGCCCGCAAGGATCTGCTCTCGACCATCGAGTCGCTGCATCGCGACGCCGTGGCCGCACAGTCGAACTATATGGCTGCCGGGCAGAAACTCGCCTACGCCGAGGAGAGCTACCGTCTCGCCGTGGCCAGCTTCGAGCAGGGCAAGAACAACGCCGTGGAGCTGAACACCGAGAAGAACAACTTCTTGGCGGCCATGTCGGAACGCCTGCAGGCCAAATACAAGGCCGTGCTGGCGGCCAAGATCCTCGCCTTCTACCGCGGCGAGCCGATAACGCTCTGAGCAGGCGGAACACACCAACGACAATGTAAAACGAACAACATAACACAATGAAGAAAAGGATCATCTGGATTGCGGCGGTGCTCATCGTCGTGATCGTGGCGGCCACGCTCTTCGGCCGCGGCGGCAAGAGCCCCGAGGTCAACTACGAGACGCAGGTCATCGCCACCGACACCATAACCCTCTCGGTGACGGCCACGGGTACGGTCAACCCCGTGAACAAGGTCGACGTGGGTACACAGGTCTCGGGCATCATATCCGACATATATGTCGATTTCAACTCGGAGGTGGAGCAGGGCCAGCTCATCGCGCAGCTCGACCGCTCGACGCTCGAGGCCGAGAAGTCCGTAGCCGAGGAGTCGCTCTGCGCCGCGGAGCTCGACTACAAGCTCCAGAAGAAGAACTTCGAGCGTCAGCGCAACCTATTCGAGCAGAGCCTCATCTCCGACACGGAGTATGACGATGCCGAGACGGCCTATCTCAAGGCCGAGAGCAGCTACCGTCAGGCCAAGCTGTCGTTGGAGCGTGCCGAGATAAACCTCGGCTACACGCAGATCTACTCGCCCATCAGCGGCGTGGTGCTATCGCGCGCCGTCGACGAGGGTCAGACCGTAGCGTCGGGATACTCTACCCCCACGCTCTTCACCATAGCCAACGACCTGCGCCAGATGCAGGTCATAGCCAACGTCGACGAGGCCGACATCGGCGCCGTGAAGGAGGGCCAGCGTGTCGATTTCACCGTCGACACCTATACCGACGACACCTTCCACGGTACGGTGCGGCAGGTGCGGCTGCAATCGACCACCACGTCGAACGTGGTGACATACGAGGTCGTGATCGACGCCCCGAACCCCGACCTGAAACTCAAGCCCGGGATGACGGCCACCACGACCATCTATACGATGGAGCGCGGCGGGGTCTTTGTCGTGCCGGCAAAGGCGCTGCGGTTCGTACCCTCGGACATAACGGCACAGCAGCGTAAGGAGCTGCCCGCACAACATGTCTACGTGCGCGGCGGCGACGGCACGCTCACCGTGCGCGAGGTGACGACGGGCATATCGAACGGCGTGCAGACCGAGGTCACGTCGGGACTCGCCGCGGGCGACTGTATCGTCGTGGGGCTCGCCGCCGCCGACAATGACGAAGGGGATATTTCGGTCAGCATATCAATGTAGCGACATGGGACCTACCGATAACATCGACATGGCAGCGGGCGGCACGGCACCGGCAGAGAGCCTTCACGCCGTCAACACGAAGCCCTCGGATGCCGAAGCCCGCCAGCAGATCATCCGCATGGAGGGCATACGCCGCGACTTCCGCGTCGGCAGCGAGACGGTGCACGCACTGCGCGGGGTGTCGTTCTCGATCAGCGAGGGGGAGTTTGTCACCATCATGGGCACCAGCGGCTCGGGAAAATCGACGCTGCTGAACCTGCTGGGGTGCCTTGACGTGCCCACGGCGGGCGAATACTACCTCGACGGCATACCCGTGCGCCGCATGAGCGGCAACGAACGCGCCACGCTGCGAAACCGCAAGATAGGCTTCGTTTTCCAGTCGTACAACCTCCTGCCCAAGACCACGGCCGTGGAGAACGTCGAGCTGCCGCTGCTCTACAACAGCGCCGTGGGGCGTGCCGAGCGGCGTGCCCGCGCCGAGCAGGCGCTGCGCGACGTGGGACTGCAGGACCGCATGAACCACCGCTCGAACCAGATGTCGGGAGGCCAGCAGCAGCGTGTGGCCATAGCCCGCGCGCTGGTCAACGATCCTGTTATCATCCTTGCCGACGAGGCTACGGGAAACCTCGACACACGCACCTCGTTCGAGATCCTGACCCTCTTCCAGCGTCTCAACGCCAAGGGCCGCACCATAATCTTCGTCACGCACAACCCCGAGATAGCGCTCTACTCGTCGCGTACGATCACCCTGCGCGACGGCCGCATAATCGAGGACACAGTCAATACCCGTATCGCCTCCGCGGCCGAGACCCTCGCCGCCATGCCGCCCGAGGAGTAACCCACACACAATACCGAGACAATGAACTTTGCGAATCTCATACACATAGCCCTACGCGCCCTCTCGAGCAACAAGATGCGGTGCCTGCTCACCATGCTGGGCATCATCATCGGCGTCTCGTCCGTCATCACGATGATGTTTTTGGGCGAGAGCCAGAAGCAGAGCATCCGCCGCGAGATCAGCGGCATGGGTACAAACCTCATAGTCATACAGCCCGCATGGGAGCGGGGCGGCGTACGCATCTCGGCCGCCGACCTGCAGCGGCTGCGCGTGACGGACTTCGATGCGCTGCGCAACCAGTCATCCTATCTGCGGTCGGTCTCGCCCGATGTATCGACCTCGGGGCAGGCGATAGCCGGCGCCAACAATACGCCCGCAACCATCACGGGATGCGTCGCGCAGATGGTCGACATACTCAACTACACGATCGACGACGGTGCCATGTGGGGCGATGCCGAGGTACGCTCCGCGGCCAAGGTGTGCGTCATAGGCTCCGAGATACGCCGCAAGCTCTTCCCCGACGGCTCGTCGCCCGTGGGCCAGACCATACGCTTCAACTCCATACCCCTCAAGGTCGTGGCTACGCTCAAGGAGAAGGGCGGCGACAACGACGAACCGATATTCGTGCCATACACAACCGTGCAGCGCCGCATGGCGGGCATACGCCACCTGAACGCCATCTATGCCTCGGCCGCAAGCGAGGAGATGTCGTCGGCCGCCGTCGCCGAGATCAAGGATATACTGCGCGAGCAGCACCATATACGTGCGGGCGAGGATGACGACTTCCAAGTGCAGTCGATGACCGAGATGCTCGAGTCGCTCAACTCGATCCTCGGCATCATGACCATGATCCTCTCCTGCATCGCGGGCATCTCGCTCGTGGTGGGCGGCATCGGTATCATGAACATAATGTATGTCTCGGTCACGGAGCGTACGCGCGAGATCGGACTGCGCATGTCGATCGGCGCAAAGAGCCGACACATATTGATGCAGTTCCTCATCGAGTCGGTCATCATCTCCATCACCGGCGGCATCATAGGCGTCATACTCGGCATAGGGCTCTCGACGCTCATAATCAAGCTGCTCGACTACCCATTCATCTTCAACGGCTTCGCCATCTTCATCTCGTTTGCCGTATGTACCTTCACGGGGGTATTCTTCGGGTGGTACCCTGCGCGCAAGGCCAGCCGACTGAACCCCATCGACGCCTTGCGTTACGAATAGCAGGATCATGACAATAACAAAAGGGGTGCGGACCGGTCCGCACCCCTTTTCATATATCCCAATAATCCGCTACACCAGACGCCGCGAACGGCTCTCCGGGGTAAGGTGAGCCCCGGCACTGTCGTATGAGAGATTTTCGATGAGCACCAGCCCCGAACGCTTGCCCGCCTCTATGGAGCCGATCCCGCCGTCGAGACCCAGCGCCTGCGCACCGTTGACCGTAGCCCACGCCACGGCCTCCTCCAGAGGCACACCGCCGAGAAGCTTGAGCTCCTCCACCATCGAGAGGCACTCGTTCGAAGCCAGAGAGTCGGTCCCCACGCATATACGCGCCCCATGCCGCCGCAGCAGCTCCACGGGCGGCCGCAATCCCGATATATAGTCGTTCGACCGCGGACACAGAACCCACCATAACGTCTGGCCGAGACGGTCCGAGACCATATCATACTCCGTCTCCCCGACACGGCACCCGTGTACGAGCAGCACACGCCGCCCGCGCGGCACCATATCCGCTACACGCCTTGCGGGCGAGCCGTGCGAAAGGAAGTCGCACCGCCACCCCATACGTCCGTACCACGCCGCAAGCGACCCCTCGCCACGGAACAACGCCGCCTCGTCGTCCGACTCCATGAAGTGGATCGACAACGGGTCGTTCGCCGCATCGGAGACCACCTCGCTAAAGACGGTATCCTGTATCGAATATGTCGAGTGTGGTGTAAGCGTCGTATCGGGATATTGCAGCAGCGGCCGCACAGCCTCCGTCGAGGCGTTCAGCCCGAAGACCTCGGCAAAGCTGCGATAGCGTACGGCGCTGCGCGCCTTGGCCGCGAACGACGTCTCGCCGTTCACGATATCGGCCACGGCCTGCACTCCCTCGTGCCACATGCGGGCATCGGCCGCCTCGAGGGCTCGCAGCCGATCCTCCATGGCAAAACCTCCGCGCACGGCGCCGATGGCGCGGGCAAAGCCCGCGAAGCCCGTACCGCGGGCGATGGCTCCGCGCAGATACGACAACTCGAGATGACAGTGCGCATTTACAAATCCGGCGCACAACGCTCCGGCATAGAACTCCGTCGAGGCGTCGCCGTCGAGCCGCTCCCACTGCCCCACCGAGACGATAAGGCCCGTATCGTCTACCGTAACCACGGGACGCGGTATGGCTTCCCCTCTGTCGAAGAGCAGGTGTGAAGCTATTCGACGCATGCTACGACTCCGAGGCCGCTCCTTCCGGCCCCGCCACGTCGGCATCATCCCCGCCGCCCGTTCCGGCAGCGCGATTCCCGACCGCAGATGCGATACGGTCACCCTCGATCATGCGGATCATGCTGTCGGAGAAGATACGCAGATCCAGCTGCTCGTCATACAGGGCATCGACACACTGCTCCGTCGGCGGCGTATACGTGACACGTATATCCTCCACCGTCATACGTGGCGGCGGTGTGGAGCCCTTGCGCGTACCCACATGGTTGAAGTCAATGATCAGCTGCGCCTTCGGTTCGCCGGGCTTCGATATGAGCGTATGGTGTATGGCGTGCTCGCCGCCCTTGATCACCGTGCCGCCGAAACCGATGCGTTCGGTCGAGTCGCTGCATATCCAATAGACACGGTAGCGGCGCCCCACGCCCTTGTCGAGCGAGTCGAGCGAATATGTCGCCGAGACCACATAGTCACCCGTGCGAACATTGTCCACAACGAAGCGCAGACGTGTCGTATCGGCCGCCTTCGACACCCGCACCATCGTGTCGCGCAGCACGGTGCGCGTAGCGCGCCGCCGCGCCACGTTGTCGATCGTGTCGAGCACGGCGACCTGACGGTTCAGCTCCGCCGCCTCGCGGTCGAAGAGCAGGATCATATACTCCGCCACGTCGCTCAGATGGGCGCTCTTGCGGCGCGAGAACTCCTCGAGCGTATATCGCACATCCTCCGTCGTATAGCCGTAGCGTGCGAATATCGGTTCGTAGATGTTCAGCGAATCGACACTCACACCCTGATTATCCACATAGGCGTTCGTCAGCATCGCGTCGTGGAAGATCTGGCCCAGCGTACGGTCCGGAATCACCTTGTAGCGGCGGCACCCCGTCACCGCCAGAGCCGCGGCCACGAGCAGTATGGTTATCACTCTTTTCATATCGTTGCGTTATCTTTAAGCATGGCGCCCACCGTCAGGCGCGTCACCACATGTGCCACGACAATATAAGCCGCGGCCGTGAGCAGTACGTCCGCCGCGTGCAGCTCCACGGGATAGATATCGACCATGAGCGTCGCTGTCTGCAGCCGCACCAGCCCCACCGTCTGCTGCAAAAGCGTGAGGCCCACGCCTGCGGCCACGCCCAGCACGAGGCTCACGACGGCCAGAAGGTGCCCCTCGCCCACGAATATGTCGCGCACCGTAGCGCGGCTCGCGCCCATCATGCGCAGCGTGGCCGCATCGTCCCGCTTGTCGATCATAATCATGACGATCGTACCCACAACCGTGAGCGACGCCACCACCAGCACTATCAGCGCCACGGCGAAGACACCCCACTTCTCGAGGGCCATAAGCCGGTATATCGAGTTGCTGCGCTCGCGCGTGAGCACCTCCATACCCTCGCCCGCGATGCGTTGCAGACGTTCGGCCACGGCGTCGGCATCGGCCCCCGCGGCGAGTTTCACCGCCACGGCCGAGGCACGCCCTTCATAGTTGAACATATCCTGCGCCACGTCGAGCGCTACGTATGCCACGTCGCCGTTCTCGTCGTCGATCGAGTAGAACCCCGCCACGGGCAGCGTCCGCCGCGTATATCCGCCCACGGGCAGCAGCGACGAGAAGCGCGTGCGGTTGATGGCATAGAGCGTCACCATGTCTCCCGCCGCCTGCCGCGACATGCCCAGCTCCTGTGCCGTGCGGTGCCCCAGCACGACGCTGCGCGAATCATCCACACCCACGGCGAATGTCCCGCCATATATCGTCTGCGCCACAGGCACAACATCCTCATACGTCCGCTCCACACCCCGCAGCCGCACGATCGTACGCCGATCCCCGACTTCGGCCATGGCCCCCTGCTCCAACACCAGCGACAGCGTCTCCACACCCTCCGCCGCGCGTATGGCCGCCGTGTCGACAGCCGCCACATCGAAGACCGTGCCCTCGGCCGCACGTATCGCGATGTCGGCATCGACGGCGCGGTATAGCGTGCGCACCATACCCTCCAGCCCGTTGAAGACCGAGAGCAGGATCACCATCGCCGCAACGGGCGTGGCCATCGCCGCGACGCTCACACCCGAGATGATATTGATCACCGAGTGGGACTTGCGCGAACGCAGATACCGCCCCGCGATGAAGTATGGCAGCCACCGCACCATCACCGCACGCCGTTACTTGTTCAACAGCGAGTCGATATTCTCGATATACTCCAGCGAGTCGTCGAGGAAGAACTGCAGTTCGGGCACCACCTTCAGCTGGTTGCGTATGCGCCGCCCGAGCTCGCGCCGCAGGAACCAGTTGTTCTTCTCGAGGGCCTGCATCGTCTCCTCCGCCCGCTCGAACGGGAAGACACTCACGTATATCTTCGCATAGGCGAAGTCGGGCGACACACGCACCGTCGTCACCGTCACCATGCGTCCGGCCACGATCGCCGCACCCTCCTTCTGCAGGATCTCCGCCATGTCACGCTGGATCTGGCGCGCGATCTTCTGCTGTCGCATATTCTGATTTGTCTCCATATCTATCTATTTTTTATATCCCGTTTACGGGCCTTAACAATATAATTTCAGCAATATCATTACATCCACCGGCCGCACGCCTCACGCCGACGCGTCAACGCCGCATGGCATCCATATTGACCATATCGCCCTTCTGCGAGAAGCGGAACTCCTTCTTCATCTTCTCGCGGCGGCGCGGCTTGTAGCTCCACGAGGTGAAGCCCTCCTTGTTGAAGCGGTAGGCAAGCGTCACACTGAAGGCCAGATTGTCGATCGGGGACTTCAGGGGCGTACGCGCAAAGGGGTTCTCGGCACCGTCCGTGGCGTTGTCATAGTAACGGTTCATGTTGCGCAGGATATCCGAGTAGCCGAAGTAGTAGCGCGCACGGAATCCCATCTCGTAACGGCCGAAGATCAGGGCGAAGCCGCCGCCACCGGCAAGGCCGTACCCGAAGCGGTTGTCGCGCTCGGAGCGCATGTCGTACCGCCCCGTCGCTCCCGTATCCTCATAGGTGTAGTCGCCGCTGAAGTTGTAGGAGAAGGTCACCGCAGCCTCCAGATAGAGACGTATGTGGTTACGCGCCATGTAGACATGCGGCTGCCACACCAACGGCAGCATGATCGAGTTGAAGCGTCGCGTGTAGAACGAATATTCGCGCTCCTCCTCGCCGTCCTCGTTCATCGAGGTGGTGTAGGTGTAACCGTATGAGAATCCCCTCTGCAACAGCTCCAGATCGGCACCCACGGCACCGACGAAACGCGGCAGCGAATAGTATCGCCACGACAGGCCGAAGTTGTAGCGGCCAAAGACCATCCGTGTCTCCTGCGCGGGGTAGAATCGCGCCGAGGCCGAGCCGTAGCCGCCGAAGACGCCCAACGTATGCTGTGCCCGCACCGTTGACGCACCACAGAACAGCGTCGCCGCCGAAACCAACAGTATGTATAAAAATCTCTTCATATCTCAAGCAAGTATCATCTCGCGGCCGCGCATCAGAACATGTTGCCCGTAATGCCGCCCAGACCGCCCATGCCGCCCATATTCAGGCCGCTGCCGCTCTGCTGCTGGTTATTCTGTCCGTTATCCCTCTTGCCCTCCTTGGCGCGGCGCTCGGCCTCCTTACGCAGGCGCGTCTGCTCGCGCTGGTCCAGACGACGCACAAGCTCATCCATCGTCACAGGAGCGAAAATACGGTTCATGTCGAGCGTCAGGTCGAACTCCCAGCCCGTCTTCGTGGTGAAGAGCTCCTCCTGCTCGTCGTTCTTGTAGAACTCGGCACGCTCGCTCTGGCGCCGCTCCACAAGATTGCCGCCGTCCCACTCGCCGTTGCCGTTCACATCCTCGATTATGCGCAGGCGCATGTCCCCAGCCGGCACATAGAGCATCGTATGCTCCCCCGCGCCCACGCCGCGCTCCTCGCGCAGCAACGTGCCGTTGACGTCCACAAGCTGCAGGATATAGAGGTCGCCCTCGTGCCGCGGCGTGACCTTCAGCCGCAGCGTCGCGTAGTCCTCGACCTTCGACACGGTAAGCGATGCGGTGATCGAGTCGTTGCCCTCGCCCGTAATGTCGGCCAGAGCGTCGGGAGGGATGCGCAGACGGTACTGACGGTCGGGCAGCCACCGCGACCGCAGACGCCACCGCCGCACGTTCGCCGTGTCGGGGATGAATATGGCCCGCTCGCGCAGCGTGTCGCCACCCTCGCCGAAGGACAACAGCTCCACGGCCGTCGAGTCGAAACGCGTAAGCGGCGTGGCAAACTCCAGAGGCAGATCCTGCTCGGGGTTCACCTCCGCGCTCTTGGCAAAGTCTATCATGGCGAAGGTCGAGGGCGTGGGCGGCTCCTTCCACTCCTCACCCGCGGCTTCGGCCTTGGCCCGGGCGCGCTCGTTGCGCTCGCGCTCGCGCTCCTGATCGCGCGACTCGATGCGCCGCCACGAGAGCTTCAGCTCCTCCTTCGTCTCGCGCAGGACGTTCAGCGTATCGTGAGCCATGAATACGATCTCGCCGCGCAGCGTGTCGGGCAGGCTCTCCGACGGCACGTTGAGCCACAGGGCCAGCGTATCGCGCCCCTTGCTGAGCGGCTCCACAATGATCTTGTCCTGCGGGACGGAATCCAGACGCAGCGAACGGATATCGGGATTCGAAGCCCCGAACGACAGAACAACCTTATGCTGCTCGGGACGCGTGGCCTCCTGAAGCGACTGGCGCCGGAAGCTCACATCCGTGAACAGCCGGAAATAGAGTTGCGGGTCGGCCGAAGGATAACGCCGCACCGAGTCGTACCATATCGAGAAATCGGGCATCTCGGCCGGATTGTAGACCCCGTCGACAAAGCCCACCTTGTCGATCGAGGGCTCGTAGGTCTGGTTGTCGTTGGCATCGAATATCGCATAGACACGGTAAGGCACCGGCTTGAGGTTCTGCGCGATGAAGATACCGTTATTCTGCGAGCGGGCGATCTTCGAGGGCTTGTACTTGAAGATCGTCGAGTCGTATGTATCGGGCGTCTCCACCGAGTCGGCCTCGTAGAACCAGATGAAACTCTTGCCCAGCGAGTCGGCCGTATAGCTGTCCTCGGTGTAACCCGAACATATCAGCGAGTCGATCGCACTGCCCGTCGAGAAGACATAACGCAGGCCGTGCAGCGCATTGCTCTCGTTGTTGTCCGCAACCGACGACCCGAACTCTATGGCATACGTCGTCTCGGGCAGCAGCGAATCGTCCTTGATCTGGATATAGATGCCGCGGCCGCGCATCGTGAAGACGGGCTTCTTGCCCATCGCCGGCGAGACGTAGATCTCCTTCTGCTGATCCTTCAGCTGCACATACTCGTCAAACTCGATATATATCGACTTGCTCTTGAAGTTCGTCGCCCCGTCCTCGGGCGCTACGGCCACCACCACCGGCGGCAAGGTATCCTTCGGGCCGCCCGTGGGCGTGCCGATCGAGGCGCAGCGGCTCAAAAAGGCCCCCGCGAAGAAGAGCAGCACCAATATCGTGGCACTGCGGCTATGCTTCATAGTGTCTCTCCTGATCATATCTCTCCTGCCATCCGTGCGGCCGCGCCGCCGCCATTGTTTTCATCCGTTCCGCCATCAGGACCCGTACCTGTACCGTCATCCGTGCCCGTACCATCATCAGTGCCCGTGCCATCATCCGTGCCCGTGCCCTCGTCGGTTCCCGTGCCTTCATCCGGGGTCTCGGGGGTCTCCTCGGGCGGCTCGACATAGAACTGGTTTACGACGACCCATCCCGACGAAGTGTATGTACGCCGCCACGAGCACATGTAGAGTTTGGTCAGCACGCTCTCCAGATTCACCGGAAGTTCATAGCTGCGATAGGCATACAGTTTCAGTTCGGGGTTCACCACTACGATCATCGATATCTCCTGCTGCAGCACCATCGACATCGAATACTCCTTCGAGGAGTTGAACTCGCCCAGAACGTCGGGCACGCTGAGCTGCTCGCCCGTAGTCTTGTTGGTGATCGTACGGTTAAGGGCATCCTCGTAGCTGGCCACGCGCCACTCCGTCGTATCGACATAGAAGGCATAGGATTCGATATCGCGGGCACGCGAATATGCCCCCGACTCCTCCGTCTGGTTATATATGGCCATGGTGTAGCGCGTGTACGCCACCACGCTCTTGAAACACCCCGTCGCCGCAACCGCGACCACAGCCGCGGCCACCGCCACCGCTATCTTGAATCGTCGTCCCATAGTCTCACTCTTTTTCCTTAAACGCATCCTTCACGCCATCCTCTGTCGCTGCCTCCGCCTCCGTCGCTATCTCCTCCGCCCCGCACACATCGCGGCACAGCTCCTCCACCGAGACACCCAACACGGGGTGCACCATATCTCCCGCCACCTCGCACACGGGGCGCAGGGCGAAGGCCCGCACGTGGAAGAGCGGATGCGGCACCGTCAGCCGCGGCGTCGAGATCACCCGTGCGTCGTAGAATATCATGTCGATATCCATACTCCGCGAGGCGTACCTCTCGCCCGTCAGAGCCCGTTCCAGAGACTCGGCCATCTCGCTGCGCCCCATCTCGCGTTCGATCTGCTGCGTGGTGTCGAGCAGCCGCTCGGGCTCCAGATAGGTCTCCACGACAAACGCGCGGTTCTGGAAGCGCCCCTCGGCCTCGAAACCCCACGGCTCCGAGAAGTATATCCGCGACATGGCCGCCACGTGTCCCGCACGCTCCTCCAGCAGTGCGGCCACGCGCTCCATCGCCGCCGCCACGTCGCCGCGGTTGCCTCCGGCAAGCAGTATGGCTCGGTGCGCGCTCATCGCGGCAGGCGGTTTATATGTTTGCTCACGGCCAGCGCAAAGTGCGTGAAGACGATGCGCGGGTTGCCGTTCTGCGTAATCTGACGCATGGCGCTCTCGATCTGTGCGATGAGAGGCTCGATGTTGCCGTTGCCTATATATGGTGCGAACTTGTCGCAGAAGGACGCCTCATCGCCCCACAGGTAGCTGATGCCGCCCAGACCCGCATGCAGCATGTAACTCTCGCGCAAAAGACGCGCCGCATTGGTAAGCATCGAGAGCTGCTGCTCGCGCGAGAGCTGCGCCACATCCTCCGCCCACTCGATAAGCTCCAGATGGCGGTCGTTGTACGACAGACGCATCAACCGGCAGAAGAGGTCGAATCCCTCACGCTGCATCTGGTCGTCCGTACCGCTCACAAGGCGCCGCATACGCAGCACGTCGCCCGCGGCCAGACGGGCCATGTTGCGGCGTTTGCGCTCTTCGGGCTCATCTACCGCCAGCGCCGCCAGAGAATCTATATCCACACGCGGCACCGTCACCTCCTGCGTACGCGATACGATCGTCGGCAGCAGCAGGTCCGGCCGTTCCGACACCAGCAGGAAGACTGTCTTCTCCCACGGCTCCTCGAGGATCTTCAATATCTTGTTTGCGGCATCCTCGGTCATGGTCTCGGGCTGCCATATTATCGTGATCTTGTACTCCGACTCGAAGCTCTTGAACGACAGCGAACGGATTATCTCGTCCGCCTCGCGCGCCGAGATCACACCCCGCAGCGTGCGGCCCAGATCGAGACGGTCGTACCACTGCTGCAGCGAGAAATATCCGCCCGTCGCGGCCACCATCTCGCGCCACTCCGGCATGAAGCTGCCGCTGAGGATCGTCTCACCGCTCTTCTTGCCCTGCTTGTTCACCGGGAAGACGAAGTGCACGTCGGGATGCGCCAGCGCCGCCGTCTGCACACAGCTCGGGCAACGTCCGCACGAGTCGCCGTCATGACGGTCGGTACAGTTGAGATACTGCGCATAGGCTATGGCCAGAGGCAGCGCCCCCGTGCCCGCCGCCCCCGTGAAGAGCTGCGCATGGCTCACACGCCCACGGTCGACACCCTCCGTCAGGTGCCGTACCAGATCACGCTGTCCCGTTATGTCGGCAAATCTCATATCCTCCCTTTAGTCATTTTGTCCGTTATCCTTATCATCCGCACGGCCGTCCGCACCCACGATACGCGCCCGCAGGATACGTACATCCTCTATCGGGCGGTCAAGCGAGTCGGTCGGCGTACGCTGTATGGCCTCGAGCGTCTCCATACCTTCGACCACACGTCCGAAGACCGTATAAGCCCCGTCCAGATGCGGCGTACCGCCCACCGTACGGTATGCCTCGCGCACCGAGTCGGGATAGTAGAACCACTTCCCCAGCTGCCTGCGCACACGCTCCTGCGTTGCCTCCAACGCCGCATCGTCCATACGGCGGCCCCAGACTATATAGAACTGCGTGCGCGACGAGCGCCTTTCGGGGTTCACGTCGTCACCCTCACGCGCCGCGGCCAGCACGCCGCGACGATGGTACAACTCCGGAAAACGTATCTCGGCGGGGATGCTCTCCCAATAACGCCGCTCCCCCGTCTCCGGCCCCTCGACGTCGAACTCCGCACCCGAGACGGTGCGCGTACGCGGGTCGCCGCCCTGTATCATGAAATCCCCGATCACGCGGTGGAACAACAGCGAGTCGTAATACCCCTCGCGCACCAGCGCCGCGAAGTTGTCACGATGCCGTGGCGTGCGGTCGTCGAGTTCGAGCACGATGTCGCCCATCGTTGTCGTAAGGCGCACGCGCACGGGCTCCGTATGCCGCATGGCCGCAAGCAGCGACATCCCGCGCACCTCCATAGCCGCATCGAACGTGCCGGGTACCTCCCATCCGAAGTTCATCCCCGTCACCGCCATGTCGTCGGCCGAGGAGTGTGTCAGCTCGCCCCGTTCGCGCATCGCCTCCAGCGCCCGCCTGACAGCAGGCAGGATATCCCGACACACGGCATGCCACCTGCTGTCGTGGAACGATATGTCGCCCCAGATGCTGCGCGGCGGCACGGTATAGATATATGTCGCGGTACCCGTATCCCAATGTACGCTCTCCGTCGCGGCAAGACGCTCGTAACGGTAGTCGAATGTCGGGATACCGACCCACAGGGCCTTGCCGTAATCCTCCGACGAGCGGTTCGTGTTGCGCAGATGGAGATAGAAGGGGGCCTGCACCGTATGCAGCGCCTCGTCATAGCCGCCATTCTCCATACAGTTGCGGCAATACGCCACACGCAGGTTCATCGACAGCGTCAGGCTCGACATCGCCCCCACCACGGGCGCGGGATCGAAATCCTGCTGCACGAGCAGGTGCGGCCACGCCTCCCCGTCGCGGCGCGGGGCATCATATTCGGCCGAACCCAGCACCTCCAACAGCAGCGTGCCGTCATCGCGCCGCATGACCCGCTTGCCGGCATTCGCATAACACGTGCCCTCGGTCGTTCTCACGGCAGGCGTCCCGCCCAGATCGTACCGGCTCCACCACTGGCACATCTGCCATGCCGTCGGGCCGTTACTGTCCCCGAAGTGAAGAGTATCGACATTCGTCGCGGCAAAACCTCCGCCCGAGGTCACAGTCTCCACACTCAGCGGCGATAGCGCCACCCCCACCCCGAACGAGCCATCGGCAATCAGTTCCCGCACTTCGGCCATATCGTCCGTTACGACAGTGTCAGTAGATGCCGTGCCGCCGCAAGCGCCGAGCAGCACGCACGCCACAGCCGCCACAAGCCGCCCGCACAGAGACATATCGACCGAAACCTTCACTTTTTTACTTATTATCAGGCGTTTATTCCTACCATCGGATATATTTACCGTCCCGTCGATCCGAAGCCTCCTGCGCCGCGCTCGGTTGTGCCGAGCTCCTCCACGGGCTCCCACTCAACCTGCTCGTGACGCGCCACCACAAGCTGCGCGATACGCTCGCCCGGCTCTATGGTAAATGCCTCGCTGCTCAGGTTAACCAGTATGATGCGTATCTCACCGCGATAGTCGGCATCGATCGTACCCGGCGAGTTCAACACCGTGATGCCGTGCTTGGCGGCAAGGCCGCTGCGCGGCCGCACCTGCATCTCGTATCCCTCGGGCAGCTCGACATATAGTCCCGTAGGTATCATCGCCCGCCCGAGCGGAGCGAGCGTCACGCTCTGCTCCAGATCAGCCCGTACGTCCATACCTGCCGAAAGGGGCGTCTGGTAGAGGGGCAGCGCATTGCGCGAACGGTTTACTATCCTTACCTTCATATCCTTATATCACTATATTTATATTCATTCCGTCCTATTTACATCCTATCTGCGGCGGTGCACCACGGCCGCGGCCAGAGCCCGCACGTCGATATGCTCACGCCACACGGCATAGAGGCAATAGATTCCTATCAGAAGTACGTTCACCACATACTGCACCGCCGTCGGGGCCCCCGCATGGCGGGCGAAGAGTTCGCTTGCGGCGAAGAGCGCCAGACCGGCCGCCACATACGTCGCGATACGTCCCGTCTGGTAGGGTGTGGGGAAATACCGCCGGTTAAGCGTATAGCTCAGCGCCACCATGGCCCCCTCGGCTATCAAACGCGCCCACGCCGCGCCGTAGTATCCCCAGCGGGGCACCAGAGCCACGTTGAAGACCACCGTGAAGAGCAGTCCCGTAAAGGTGACATATATCGCAAAGCGGGTCTTCTCCTCGCGCTTGTACCAGAACGAGAGGTTGAACCACACGCCGCTCAGCACATTCGCCCCCAGCACCACCGGCAGGATGAAGATACCCTCCCGGAAGTCGCGCCCCAGAATCAGGGCGAAGAGGTCGCGGAAGAGCGCGATGAAGAGGAATATGGCCATCGCCACCATGACGTAGTACTTGAGGGCCGCGGCGTTCGACTCGACGAACTCCTCCTTGCGGAAGTTCGACAGGAAGAACGGTTCGGCCGCCAGACGGTACATCTGCGTGAAGAGCGTCATCACCACGGCGATCTTGGTTATGGCACCGTAGACTCCCAGCTGCGCCATCGCCCCCGTCGGGACGAGGTACTTGATCATCTGGCGGTCGATGAACTCGTTTGCCGTGCCTGCCACGCCGCCTATGAGCAGCGGCAGCGAGTAGGCGAATATCCTTACCAGCAGCCGCCGGTCGATCACGGGCACCACCTTCTCGGTCGTGGCCGCCAATACGGCAAGCGTCACCACACTCGACGCGAGGTTCGCCACAAAGGCCCACCCGACACCGAAATCGGTATCATAAAGGCCCGCCGCGGCGAAGGCGAAGACCAACGCCACGTTTATACATACGCCCAACGCCTTGAGCATGACGTAACGTCCCGCCTCGCCCCTTTCGCGCAGACGCGCAAAGGGTATCATGGCCGCCACGTCGAAGAATATTATCGCCGCCGCCAGCACGACATACTGCGGATGGGCCACATACACGTCGCCCATCAGACGGGCCACGCCCCCGCGGAACAACACCACGAGCAGCAGGAATACCGATGCCGCGGCCAGCGTCGCGCCCCACGTCGTGGCGAAGAGGTGGCGTTTTGCCGCCGCCACGTCGCCGCCGGCCTCGTCGGCGCGACCCGCAAAGCGGAAATAACTCGACTCCATACCCATCGTGAGCACTACCAGCGCAAAGGGTATCAGGGCATAGATATCGGTTATGACGCCATACTCCTCGCGGCTCAGCCACCACGTATAGAATGGCGAGAGCAGGTAACTGAGGAAGCGCACCACGATGGTGCTGATGCCGTATATGGCGGTCTGTTTGGCTAACTTCTCAAGCATCGGGCTTAGTCTCACGTCTATGCGTCGGCCGCGACGTAGCGGCAGCGGCGCATAAAGGCATTGTAACTTGCAAAGTTATAAATATTATTCGAAACGCCCGCCATCGGCGGGGCAAAAGCGCACAAAACGCCCCTTACGGCCGTCACGGCAACGCAACGGACTTTACTGTATATGCGCGGGACGGCACACACGACGAGGCCCAGAGCACGGAAACGCAAAAAAATATTGCTATTACGCGGAAAAGATATACCTTTGCAACGTTCGAGCCTCCGTCCAAACGACGGGGTTAAAAGGGAATCCGGTGTGAAGCCGGAACAGTACTCGCTGCTGTGAGTTCCGCCTCTGCGGAGGTAATGTCGTGCACGACGCCACTGACCCGTCGGTCGGGAAGGCGCACGGCGGGGAACGAGTCAGAAGACCTGCCCGAATGTAAGATTGCGCCCGCGAGTTTCGGGCCGGATCGAAAGGAGCCGCGGAGATATCCTCTACCTCCGTCCGCGCAGCGGCGACGGCCGCACTCGGAACAGGGGCCGCGACAAGAGACTGGGGCCGCACAAGGGGCTGGAACTGCAAACGAGACAGGGGCCGCCACAGAAGAGAGGGCCGCATAATGAGATGCGGGCCTCATTCGGGAAAAAGACCACGACAAGTAAGCCTTCAGCGACAGACGGGACAATGCAAAACCGATGTCGGCCGCCCTCGGGAATCGGGATCCGCACGTACAGGTATCTGCAGCCGAAGCGAGACCCGCCCGCCCCACCTTTCACATCCGACACGACACATCCTCCGGAGGCAATCCGCACCGGAGGATTTTTGTTTTCGGGCGCGGCCGCCGCGACCCCGCCGCAAAACCTCCACAACAACAGAACGAACGTAAACCGCACACATAATGAAACGTTTATCGGCACTACTCATCTTTGCCGCCCTCATGCTCCTTGGCGCATGCAACAGCGACGGCGTCATCACCGCACAGCCCGAGCCCGTCATCACGCTCGACTCTCCCGACGGCATCTACACCGTCAAGGTCGGGCGCGCGGTAACCATCACCCCTGCCGTAGAGAACGGCGAGGATGCCGCGTACGAGTGGAGCATCGACGGCGCCGTTGTCGGCACCGACCGCACATATACCTTCACCTCGGAGCAGGCGGGAACATACTACGTGCTGCTGAGCGTCACCAACCGTACGGGCAGCGACCGCGTCGAGATGCGTATCGAGGTGCTGGAGCTGCAGCCGCCCGTCATATCGTTCCCCGAGGCCGTAGACGGAGTCATCACCGTCGCCGCGGGCACAGAGCACACCATAACCCCATCGGTAGCCAACGGCGAGCAGGCACGATACGAGTGGCGCCTTGACGGCGAGAGTGTCGGCAGCGAACCCACATATACATTTCTCGGTGACGCGGCTGCCGACCACCGTCTCACCCTTACCGCCGAGAATGAGGACGGCAGCGACGAAGCATCCGTAACGCTGCGCGTAGTGGAATACGCGCCCCTTGCGGTCACCTTCCCCGCGCCCTCGACCCGCTACGGTGACGCCACACAGCGCAGCGTCGCCGCCGGACGCACCATATATCTGCGTCCCGTTGCGGCCTCGGCCGAGAAGAAGAGCTACGAGTGGAGCATCGACGGGAAGCCCGTCGCCGACGATGCCCTCACGGCCGACGGCGCCATCTTCCCCTTCACACCCGACGCGCAGGGCGAGTGGAGCGTTTCGGTCACCGTAACCGATGCCGCAGGCGCACGCGGCTCGGCCTCGGTCAAGGTCGTATGCTGCGCCGAGGAGGGTACATACCGCCGTGCCGCCACCGCAGCCTCGCAGAGCGCCCCCGACCGCATATATGAATATACGCCCGCACCCGGGCAGTTCATAAACGAGCCCCGCTCGGGCTTCGACGGCGTCACCACGCCCGACGCCGCCGCCGACTATGCCGCCGCACGCATGAACGAAGGGCTCTACGTATCGCTCGGCGCATGGGGCGGATATATCGTCGCGGGCTTCGACCACAGCATCGCCGCCGCCGACGGCGCGGAGTTCTCCGTCTCGGGCAACATGTTCGCCTCGTCGTCAGAACCGGGCATAGTATGGGTCATGCAGGACACAAACGGCAACGGCCTGCCCGACGACGAGTGGTACCAGCTCAAGGGTTCGGAGTACGGCAAGCCCCAGACCGTGGAGGATTACGCCGTCACCTACTACCGTCCGAGCGGTGCGGGCATGCCGGTACGCTGGAGCGACAACCGCGGCGGCGAGGGTGAAGTACCCTACAACAACTTCCACCGTCAGGAGTTCTACTATCCGCAATGGATCGAGGCTCAGAGCTATACCCTCTACGGCGCATCTCTGGCCCCGAATACATACACCGACACCTCGACGGGCAACATCATCAACGGCGCCTACGAGTGGGGCTATGCCGACAACTACGGCTCCGACCGCGCAACGGGCGACAACGCCGACGGCGCGGCGGCAAAGACACTCTTCGATATCGACAATGCAGTCAATGCCGACGGCACGCCCGCAAACCTGCAATATATCGACTTCGTGAAGGTGCAGACCGCCATCAACCACGCCACGGCGCTTCTGGGGGAGGTCTCGACCGAGGTGCTGGGCATGGCCGACGAGACTCTACGATAACCGCACATGACAAGACTCCCCGACATAAAGGCCCTCGCACGCACACTTCTCGCCGCGGCGCTTCTCTCGCTCGCCGGATGCATGAAGTATGACTACTCGCTGCCCGACGACATGGGTTACGGCGAGCTGCCTGAAGCCTCGGGCGACGGTCTGTTCATCATCAACGAGGGCAACTTCATGTACGGCAACGCCACCCTCTCCTACTACGACCCCGCCGCGCACACCGTCCAGAACGAGGTCTTCGCACGCGCCAACGGCATGAAGCTGGGCGACGTGGCGCAGTCGATGACCATACACGGCGATCTGGGGTGGATCGTGGTAAACAACTCGCACGTCATCTTCGCCATAGACCTTACGACCTTCCGCGAGGTGGGGCGCATAACTGGTCTCACATCCCCGCGGTACATGCACTTCGTATCCGACACGAAGGCCTACGTGACACAGATATGGGACTCGCGCATCTGCATCATCGACCCGCAGCGGTACGAGGTCACGGGATATATCGACTGTCCGGGCATGACGCCCGAGAACGCCTCGACGGAGCAGATGGTGCAGATAGGCGACTACGTCTACGTCAACTGCTGGTCCTACCAGAACCGCCTGCTCAAGATCGACACCCGCACCGACCAGATCGTCGCGCAGCTGGAGGTAGGCATACAGCCCACGTCGCTCGTTGCCGACCGCAACGGCAAACTGTGGACCGTCACCGACGGCGGATACGAGGGCAGCCCCTACGGATACGAGGCCCCTGCGCTCTACCGCATCGACCCCGAGACGTTCTCCGTCGAGCAGACGTTCCGCATGCGCCTCGGCGACACCCCCTCGGAGATCGTCACCGACGGCACGGGCAGCGCGATATACTGGATCAATGACGATATATGGCGTATGGACGTCACCTCCGAGCGGCTTCCCGTGCGGCCCCTTATCGAGAGCCGCGGAACCATATACTACGGGCTCACGGTCGACCCCGTAACCTCGGACGTATATGTCGCCGATGCCGTCGACTACGTGCAGAACGGCATAATCTACCGTTACGATGCCGCGGGCGAGTTGGTCGACTCCTTCTATGTCGGCATCACGCCCGGAGCCTTCTGTTGGAAATAACCCCGCCGCCATGAGACACACCGCCATAAAAACACTCCGCATGCTGACGCTCACCGCCGTCATGTCCATGCCCCTCATGGCCGCGGCACAGCGTCGCGATACCGCCGCCCGCACCGCCTACACCATCGACATAGAGCATGTGGAGGTCTCGGCCGCACGCCCCATGAAACAGATAGGCGTGCAGCGCACCCACCTCGACTCGGCCGTGCTGCATGACAACATAGCCCTCTCGCTGGCCGACGCCCTCACATTCAACTCTACGGTCTTCATCAAGCAGTACGGGCGCGCCACGCTCTCGACGGCATCCTTCCGCGGCACGTCGCCATCGCATACGCAGGTGACGTGGAACGGCATGAAGATCAACTCGCCCATGTTGGGCATGACCGACTTCTCGATGATACCGTCATACTTCATCGACGATGCGTCGCTGCTGCACGGCACCTCCTCGGTGAACGTCACGGGCGGCGGTCTGGGCGGCGCCATAGTCCTCTCGACCGAACCCACACGGCAGCGCGGATTCGGCCTGCAATACGTTCAGGGCGCCGGGTCCTTCTCCACATTCGACGAGTACCTGCGCCTCACATACGGCAGCGACCGCTGGCAGGTATCCACACGCGCCGTATATTCATCCTCGCCCAACGACTTCCGCTACGTCAACCGCGACAAGAAGGAGAACATCTACGACGGGCAGCACAACATCATCGGCCAATACTACCCCGTCGAGCGCAACCGCAACGGCGCCTTCCGCGACCTGCACCTGCTTCAGGAGGTATATTACAATACGGGGCGTGGCGACCGCTTCGGCCTGACGGCATGGTATGTCAATTCGCGGCGCGGCATCCCGCTGCTGAGCGTCAGCTACGCCGACGACGACTACGAGAACCTCCAGCGCGAGCATACGCTGCGCAGTGTCGTGACGTGGGACCACGTACGCACCCACTACAAGGTCTCGGCCAAGGCCGGGTATGTCAACTCGAATCTGGCATACGACTACAGCCGCGATCTGGGCAACGGCGTCATGGCGCAGATGATACGCTCGCGCAGCCGTGTGAATACCGTCTACGGGCAGATCGGGGGCGAATACTACATCGGCAGCAAGTGGCTCTTCACGGCCGACATAACGGCACACCAGCACTTTGTCGTCAGCTCCGACAAGAACATCATAACACAGCAGGGGGGCAACGCCGTCGTAGGGTACGACAAGGCGCGCATGGAGCTCTCGGCATACGTCTCGGCCAAGTGGCGCCCTACGGAGCGTCTCGGCATCTCGGCCGCACTGCGCGAGGAGCTATACGGACGCAGCGCCTCGCCCGTTATCCCCGCGCTCTTCGTCGACTATACGGTCTCGCGACGCGGGCAGGTCGTGGTCAAGGGATCCGTCTCGCGCAACTACCGCTTCCCCACGCTCAACGACCTCTACTTCCTGCCGGGAGGCAACCCCGACCTGAAACGGGAGAACGGATTCTCGTATGACTGGGGTGTGGAGGCCGCCGCCGGCGACGGCAAACGCTTCTCGATAAAGGGTTCGGCCACAGCCTTCGACTCCTATATCGACGACTGGATCATCTGGCTGCCCAATGCCAAGGGCTACTGGACCCCCAAGAACATCAAACGCGTCCACGCCTACGGCGCCGAGGTGAAGGGGTCGCTGCGCTGGCGCATGAGCGAGAAGTGGAACCTCTCGCTGGACGGCAACTTCGCATGGACACCATCCATAAACAAGGGCGAGAAGATCAGCGAGGCCGACCGCTCGGTGGGCAAGCAGCTGGTATACGTACCCGAATACTCGTCGTCGGTCACGGGACGTCTGGCATACGGGCCGTGGCGTCTGGTCTACCGCTGGTGCTACTACTCGGAGCGTTACACCATGTCGAGCAACGACACCACAATCACCGGATACCTTACCCCCTACTTCATGAACGACCTGTCGCTCGAGCGTCTCATATCGCTGCGTTGGGCCGACACCTCGATCAAGGTACAGATAAACAACCTCTTCAACGAGGAGTACCGTTCGGTTCTGTCGCACCCCATGCCGCGCATGAACTTCGAGGTCTTCCTCGACATACGCCCCAAATGGGGCAAAGGCCGCGCCGCAAAGTAACCCGAAAGAGACCCGCCAATACCTCAATACACGTAACAGCCCCGCACGACATGCCGCAGCGCATGCCGTCTCGTGCCCGTGCGTTCCTTCCCGAGAAAACCCGTCCTCGCGTCCTATCCCGCGAAAAACCCGACCACGTTCCTTCCTGCGAAAAGCCAGACCACGTTCCTTCCCGCGAAAAGCCAGACCACGTTCCATCCCGCGAAAAGCCAGACCACGTTCCATCCTGCGAAAAACCCGACCACGTTCCTTCCCGCGAAAACCCCTCCGCGCATTACATTCCTCGAAAAATGGGGGTAAATATGGGGGCAAAACAAAAAAGCCTGCTGATTTACAGCAGGCTTGGTAGTGGATAGGGGATTCGAACCCCTATGTCATGCGTGAGAGGCATGTATCCTAACCCTTAGATGAATCCACCTCGTTTGATTGTGGTGCAAAGATAGGGCAAAAAAAACATTCTGCAAATTTTTAGCGCAAAAAAAGATCCGAAAGGTGCAAATATCCTTTCAAGCCCTCCTGCAACAGCCGCCAGAGCCCACCTCGACGAGGTTCTCAATTGGAACGCCCGCTTCCTACAACGCAAAAGCATGCAGACACCCCGCCACCAAACCCACGCACGCCCCCAACCGCAAAAGCATGCGGACACCCCGCCGCTCCCAAACACAAGCGCGCACGCCCCGACACAAAAGCGGCCACCACATCACGCACCTCCCCCAACGCAAAAGCGGGCGGGCACCCCGAGGATGTCCGCCCGCCGTGACATGCACTTCCGTGCCGCAGGCTAAAGCTCCTTGATGCGCACGTTGCGCAGCTTGAGGCCCTCGCCGTGGCCGAGGAAGCCGATATAACCCGTCTTGTTGAAGAGGCCCGGGTGGTTCAGGTGATCCACCGTATAGGGGTTGTGGTTGCTGCCGTCGGGAGCGACATTGTGGCCCTTGCAGGCGGTGCGGATATTGCCGTCGACGATAACCTCGCCGTTGACCGTAACCTTGATGCGGTCACCCTGAACGCGGATCTCCTCGGTGTTCCACTGTCCCAGCTCGGGCGAGACGATACGCTTGGCGGGGATGATGCCGTAGACCGACCCGTGTACCTGATACTCGCGCAGGTTTGCGTAGATCGGGTCGTCATGGTCGAGGATCTGGATCTCCATACCGTAGTATGCGGCATCCTTGCTCATCTCGGCACGTATGCCCACACCGTTGTTCACGCCGGCGCGGTCGAAGCAGAACTCGAAGCGCAGCACGAAATCCTTATACTCCTTCTTGCTGTATAGGTTGCCCGTCGAGCCGTAGGCAGCCGTCACGTACATATATCCGTCGATGGGCTGGTATGCGGCCAGATTGCCCTGCCACTTGTCCATCGACACACCGTCGAAGAGCATCTCGAAGCCCTCGGCCTCCTCTTCGGGCGTCAGCTTCGATACGATCGAGTGCGACTCGCGTGCGGTATTCTCCGATATGAACTTTTCTATATCCTTACGCTTGTAAACGGCGTCCGGGTCGTTCAGCGTCGCCGCAACCTTCTCCAGCAGGGCCTTCACCTCGGCGCTGTAGAACTCGGGGTGCTTGGTGGCGATCTCGAGAATCGTGTTGGCCGCAGCCTGCGCCGTCTCGGCGTTGTCGAGATACTCCGCCGCCAGCATCATGCCCTGATAGGTCTGCGTCGCCGACAGCGCGCGCAGGGCCATGTTCTTGTATTGCGTCTTGGGATCCATCTCAAGCGCCTTGCGGTAGTTCATGTACTTGACCTGTGCATTGAGCGCCTTCGACGCCTGCGTCAGCTGGATATAACGCTCCAGAGCATACTCGCGCAAATCGGCATTCTCCGTTGCGATCTGATACAGATAAGGTATCATGGCATCGTCGGCAACCATCATCATACCGGCAAACGCAGGGCCGTTCTTCTTGGTTGCATTGTAGCCCTCGACCAGCATCGGGATCACCTCCTTGGAACCGGTGGCGGCCAGAACGGGATAGTACAACTCGGCCTTGCTGCCGGCCTTCTTCATGCGGGCCTCGATCATGGCTACCTGCTCGGCGGCAGGCTTGTCGATAATGGCCTCATTGACGGCGGCATAGTTGCACTTGCCGCTCTCGTAAAGGGCGCAGATGGCATCGAAATCCTTCTCCGTAACCACATTGGGTATCAGCTTGGCAACATCTTCGCCCGCCTCGGCCATGGCCAGCACGGCATCGGCAGCCTCGGGGATACGGCGCGTATTGAGTACTGCCAGAGCAATGTCCTTGGCTATGCCACCATTGCCCAGCATCTCGACGATACCCTCGTTTACACGGCCGTTGAACGACTGAAGTGCATCCTTGATAACATTCATCTCGGCCACGAGTGCCCCCATGGCAGCCTCATCGCCACCATCTGCGGGCTTCTGCAGGCTCTCGGCCTTGGCCACGATAGCGGCAAGGGCCTTCTCGCCGCCGATCTTGCTGGCGGCAGCCACGGCCGAAGCTACAACCTCGGCATCCGTGTCATTCATGGCGGCAGCCACAGCGTCGATCTGCGAGGCGGCGTGAGCCGTACCCAGCCAGTTCAACACATCGGCCTTGGCCTCACCCTTCAGCGAGGGGAGCATGGCGGCAAACGATGCATATACGGCATCGTCGGCATAGTCATCGGCCAAACGCAGCGCACCCGCACGATACTCGCGGTTCGCATCCTTCATGGCCTTCTCCAGCACAGGCAGCACATCGGCGCCCTCGACGCGGGCCACGATCTCCAGACCTGCCGAACGTACATTCACCTTGGGCGAAGCCTTCATCAGCTTCTTGGCAGCCTTCAGAGCGGCTGCGGGGTCGGTCTGCGAGAGCTTGGTCAGCAGCGCGACATACGACGCATAGGCGTCGGTCGTCTCGAAGGCATAGTCCACGGCCTTTGCGGCGGCTCCCAGAGCCTTGACCGACTTGGCCGTACCGCACGATGCAAGCGCACGGTGGATCTCCGCCATCTCGGCATCCTCACCGCCCTCGGCGGCCCATGCCAAGAGGATATCCTCGGCGCCCTCCATATTCTTATACGAGGCGATATGTGCCAGACGCGCGCGGCTCAGGCCGTTTGCGTTCTGCTCCTGCATGAGCGACAGCACCGTCGGCTCGGTTCCGGGCAGGGTCGCAAGCGCACGCGCCGCGAAGTCGCCCTGATACTCGTCACCCAGCAGGGCGGCAAAGTATCCGGCATCCTCGGCCGTGGCGCAACGCTCCAGAACGGTCAGCAGGAAGGCCTTCGTTGTGGGGTCGCCGCACTTGTCGGCCGCATTGCGCAGACCCTCGCGCACGCCGTCACGAAGCGACGCGTTGCCGCTCTCGGTTACATACCACGCCACGCCGTTGAGGGCATACTCCATCGGGGAGTTGTTCACACCCTCGGCCGCGGGCTTCAACATCGAGGCGATCATCTCGACGCCCTCGCTGCCCGTGGCGGCCAGCTCGCCCATGAGCCGGTTGTAGAGGCCGGCATCCTCGGCCGGCAGCTGGTTCAGCGCGTCCGCTACGATGGTCGACGTCACACGTCCGCGCGCATCCTGCGCCTCAACCGCCGCAAAGGGCAGCATCGCCAGCAGGAGTATCGATATAAACAGTTTTTTCATTGTCTTTTGGGTTTAGGGGTTAGGCATCATATTTTCCACGGCGCACGCATCGGCTGGTCGATCAAGGCGTTGGCGGCATCGTCGTTGATGAACTTCAACGCCACGGGGTCGAACTCCAGCGAGCGGTTCAGACGCAGCGCGCAGAGTCCCATGTTGACGATCGTCGCCGAACGGAATCCGTTCATCTCGTTCAGGGCGAACTTCTCGCGGTTGTGGATACACTTGATGAAGTCGGTATTCTGCGGCTCGGGATCGGGCAGCTCGGCCAACTTGTTCATGATGTTGGGGATGGTGCAGTTGAAACCCTGATAGAGCTTGCCCTTCGGGCCCTCGATGTAGGGTGCCGTCGGGTCGCCGTGGTCCTCACCCTGAAGGATGATCTGGCAGCCGTCGTCATACGTGTAGACGATCTTGCGCCACGTGCCGATGGCATCGGGGTGCTGCTGCGGGGCGTCCACCTCGACCTTTACGGGCGAAGTCTCGTCCTTGCCCAGAATATACTGCACGGGGTCGATATAGTGCTGTCCCATGTCGCCCAGACCGCCGCCGTCGTAGTCCCAGTATCCACGGAATGTCTGGTGCGTGCGGTGCTCGTTGTAGGGTTTGTAGGGCGCGGGGCCCAGCCACAGGTCATAATCCAGATTCTCGGGCACGGGCTGCGGCACCAGATTCTCCTTGCCTACCCAGAAGAACTTCCAGTTGAAACCCGTATATCCCGATATGGTCACCTTCAGGGGCCAGCCCAGCATGCCGCTGTCGACGAGCTTCTTCAGAGGCTTGACCGTAGTGCCAAGACCGTAGAAGGTGTCCTGAAAGCGGAACCACGTGTTCAGACGGAAAATACGGTTGTTCTGACGCACGGCCTCCATCACGCGCTTGCCCTCACCGATGGTACGCGTCATGGGTTTCTCGCACCATATATCCTTTCCGGCCTTTGCCGCCTCGACGGCCATGATGCCGTGCCAGTGCGGGGGCGTGGCTATGTGAACCACATCAACATCGGGATCATTGATAAGGTCACGGTAGAAGTGATAGGTCTTCGTGGTCTCGCCCAGCTGCGTCTTGGCCTGCTCGAAAGCCTGCTGCAGGTGTATGCTGTCCACGTCGCACAACGCCACAAGACGACACTTCTCGTCCGAGGTGAAGTGGTAGCTGCTGCGGCCTATGCCGCCCGTTCCGATGATACCCTTGGTCAGCTGGTCGTTGGGAGCGACGTGACCCGGGCCTCCGAGTACGCGGCGCGGGATGATCGTAAACAGCGCCATGCCTCCCAGAGTCTTTAGAAAGTCCTTTCTGTTGATAGCCATAAGAGTTGAAAGTATAGATTTGTTAGGTAAAATTTTTCGAATGATAGATCGCGTGGTCCAAATTTGCAATAAAGGTACTCTTTTATTTTCGAAACGCAAAGCATTCCGTCTACAAACTTATGTCCCGCAACATCTTTTATCACATGCGGCCCCCGCGCTATTGCAATTTCGCACCGAAAACCATATCTTTGTAAGCATCCCCGTAAACATATACGCCAAAAACCAACTAAAAAACCATACGGAAATGAAAAATCTCTTCAGCGTCGACGGCAAGGTCGTCGTCATCACCGGCGCGGCCGGCATCCTCGGTACCTCGATGGTAAAACACTTCGCCGAGCAGGGCGCCAAGGTCGTCATCCTCGACCGTGCGCGCGAGCAGGGCGAGCATCTGGCCGCCGAGGTCAAGGCTGCGGGCGGCGAGGCCCTCTTCCTCGCATGCGACGTGCTCGACAAGGCTACCCTCGAGGGTAACTACAACGACATCATGGCCGCCTACGGCCGCATCGACGTGCTCATAAACGGCGCCGGCGGAAACATGGCCGCCGCCACCGTACCCCCCGACAAGACCATCTTCGATCTGGATATCGAGGCCGTGCGCAAGGTCGTCGAGCTGAACCTCTTCGGTACGATCATGCCCACGATGGTATTCGTGCGCGACATGGCCGCACGCAAGCAGGGTTCGATCATAAACATCGCCTCGGAGGCGGCACTGCGCCCCCTTACCCGCGTTGCGGGCTACGGCGTCGCCAAGGCTGCCGTCGTCAACTGGACCAAATACATGTGCGGCGAGCTGGCCATAAAGTTCGGCGAGGGTCTACGCGTGAACGCCATAGCCCCGGGCTTCCTGCTCACCAACCAGAACCGCGACCTGCTCACCAACCCCGACGGTTCGCTCACGCCCCGCTCGCACACCATCCTCGCACATACACCCTTCAACCGCTTCGGCGAGCCCGAGGAGCTGCTCGGCACGCTGCAGTGGCTGGCATCGGACGCCTCGAAGTTCGTCAGCGGCACCGTCACGGTCATCGACGGCGGTTTTGACGCTTTCTCGATCTAAAAACGCCTGACGGAAACGACATATACCTATACTATGTATAACCGATAAAAACCGTAACCCGAACATGTACCTTTGCAAACAGTCGTGGCGCTGGTACGGCCCCGACGACCCCGTGAAGCTATCCGACATACGGCAGGCCGGCGCGACGGATATCGTACACGCCCTGCACCACATCCCCAACGGCGAGGTGTGGCCCGTGGAGGAGATACGCCGCCGACAGAAGATGATAGCCGATGCCGACATGACGTGGAGTGTCGTGGAGAGCGTCCCCGTACACGAGCACATCAAGACCCAGACAGGCGACTTCCAACGCTACATCGAAGCCTACAAACAGTCGATACGCAACCTCGCCGAGTGCGGCATACACTGCATAACATACAACTTCATGCCCGTACTCGACTGGACGCGCACCGATCTGGCATACAAGGTCGAGGACGGCTCGCTGGCGCTGCGTTTCGAGCGTGCGGCCTTCATGGCCTTCGACCTCTACATACTGCGCCGCCCCGCCGCCGAGAATGAGTACACCGACGAGGAGAAGGCGCGCGCCCGCGCCCGCTTCGAGGCCATGGACGAGGAGGAGCGCCACCGCCTCACGCGCAACATGATCGCCGGTCTGCCCGGCTCGGAGGAGAGCTTTACGGTGGAACAGTTCCGCGAGGCGCTCGACCGCTACCGCGACATCGACGCCGAGCGCCTGCGCAGCAACCTGATCTACTTCCTGCAGCAGGTATGCCCCGTGGCCGACGAGTGCGGCTCGGAGATGGTCATACACCCCGACGACCCGCCATATCCCATTCTCGGGCTGCCCCGCATATTGTCCACGGCGGAGGATTTCCGCCGCCTTGTGGAGGCCGTACCCAACCCCTCGAACGGACTCTGCCTCTGCACCGGCTCGTTCGGCGTGCGCGCCGACAACGACCTGCCGGCCATGATGCGCGAGTTCGGCGACCGAATAGGGTTCGTACACCTGCGCTCGACGCGCCGCGATGCCGAGGGCGACTTTCAGGAGGACAACCACCTCGAGGGCGACGTGCCCATGTATGAGGTGATGAAGGCATTCCTCGAGATACAGCAGCGCCGCAAGGTGCGCATACCCATGCGCCCCGACCACGGGCACCAGATGTGCGACGACCTGCACCGCCGCTCAAACCCGGGATATTCGTGCTACGGCCGCATGCGCGGCCTTGCCGAGCTGCGTGGTCTGGAGATGGGCATAGCCCGCTCGCTATTCAACGATTAACGGCTCAGCCTGCAATACGAAGTGCGGGGCGATCTCTAAAGAGAGATCGCCCCGCACCTGTTTTCACCTCCTATCGGCCGTAATATATGAGCGATACGCCCGCCGTAAGTCCCGCTACGGGCAGCGGCGACTGCGCCGTGTAGGTATTGACCACAAAGTGCAACGGCGGCGGCGTCCATCCCACAGAATCGGCCTCGACCGCTGCATCACCCCCTCCTTGCGTCGGAGCCGAGGCCACGGAGTCCCTATCCTTATCCGAACCCTCGCCGGCCATAAGCTCGCTGCGCACAGTCATCATACCCACAATGGCATTGACCCACGTGTCGGCCGTCTCGATGCGTATGCTGTTCATGCCGTTGCGCACGGCATCCGTAACATCCAACCTGTAAGGCGCGGCCCACACGCCCCCGACATAGCGGTCATTGATCCATACCTTCGCCGTCGTACCCACCTCGCGCATAACCAGCTCGACGCGGTCGCACCCGGCAGGCTTGCGCACCTCGAACAGCGAACGGTATGTCGTGCAGCCGGAGAAGAAACGTATGCGCCGATCATCGTTGAGCGACAGGTTCTTCAGGTCGTACATCGTCGTGGAGAAGCTCTCCGCCAGCGGCGACGAGAACTCCACATCCCAACGGTACTCGAAGGGATAGCCCCCGACACGCCGTGCAGCCGCCACGGCGGCATCACCGCCGCCCGCCACAATAAAGAGGCTCTCGCCCGCGGCCATATCCACCTCGAACGACGTACGCCCCGCCTCCGCAACATGCTCCTTCACGGCGCGACGCTCCCCGTCGACGGGGTTCCACATCTCGGGCTGCGCCGCACAGCGCAGCGTCAGGCGCCCGCGCAGCGGATCCGCCGAGCCGTTGAAGAGGAAGTATATGTCGCGTCCGGCCTCCCGACGGTGGGTATACCGCAACGGCGAATTTCCCGTCCCCGCCGACGTCTCTATCGCCACGTCGGGTGGCGTCACCGCAGCCATAGCCTCACACATGGCCTTGCGGTCACGATACGAGAGGCTCGTGCGCACCACATGCACACCGCCATGCACAAGACGGCTCAACACACTCTCCGTTGCGGCATCCGCCCCGCGCTCGCATACCACCGCGGCATAATGCCTGCCCGCAACGACAATGCCGCCGTCACGCACCTCCGCCGCCGCGAGCATCTCAACGGGCACATAGTCGGCATCATATCCGGCCTCGGCCACAATCTCGGCCGTGCGCGCAACCCCTTCGCCCGAATACGGTATGGCCACATCGGCCACACGCTCCCCGCGCGATAGCATCATGTTGCACCGCCACAAATAATCGACCAGCATGTCCGCATGCCGGAACCACGGATTATTACGGTCCAGATCGCTGAAGAGCCACGTATTGAGTCCGGGCAGATCGGCCGTCGTGGCCTGCTGCACGGCTCCCGTCAGCGCCACGAAGTTGATACCCTGCACGTATGCCATGTCGGCCGCACGCTTCATCGCCTCGGGCGAGGCCGCATAGGACTTCATCTCGGCACACCCCACCTCGGCGGCCGTGCGTCCCGTGCCGCGCATACGCGCCGCCGAGACTGCCACGCGGCAGTTGTCCGCCACGCCGTCGGGGACGATACGCGCGGCCGCTATAAGGCCGTCACCCGCAGCCGCGGCACCGCACAGAAGCGTCGCCTCAACGTCGCGGCTCACCACACCCAGACCCGACGCATGGCACAGCTCCGCCATGCGGGACATATATTCGGCACGCCGCTGCAGCGTCCCGTTCGCGCTCTGAGCAACCTTGCCGCCCGCCGCCGAAGGTAGATCCCCCGCGACGACGAAACGCAGCGCCGTCCGTTCGGCTGCGGGCACCTGTTGCAGTATCTCCCCGACGTAGGCATTGAAATGGCGCTCCGCAGCCGCGGCGCCACTCTCGGCCGCGCTGCCGGCAGCATCGCTCCACGCACCCGTACCCGCCGTGTCGTCCCATGCCGAGCCGAGTCCGGGGCGGGCCGTGATCCCGACCTCGATATTCTCCTCCGCAGCCGCGGCCAGCGCCGCGCGCAGAGCCTCCCACCACCCTTCGCTCATGGGGTCGTTGCGTACGGGCCCGTAGAGGCCCGGCAGCGACAGCTCGCCGATAACGATACGCTTGAAGCCCTCGCGTGCGAAGGCGCGTATATCCGCCTCGACACCCTCGGTCGAGACATATCCCGAAATCCAGCACCAGAAGAGCGTCACGTCGTCGCCGCCGCCGTCGGCAGGGCGGCGCGTAACACCCGCAGGCTTTATGCCCGCGGCGCCATCCTCGAAGAAGTCACCCACGGAGAAGGCTTCGCCCACGGCGTCGCGGCGGCCGCATCCGGCCGCAAGAGACACGACACATACCGCAAGCACGGCCCTGTACACAAAACCCTTCATAACATCCCTTACCATGAGGCCATACATTCATCTATGACGGCTATACGCCGCATGATCACCTCCTTCATACGCGCGACAGCCTGCTCGTATGAGTAGTATGCGTCGCCGTTGTCGTTCACGGTCATGGGCCAGCGGGAATAGTTCTCCTCGGCGGCATACCGCAGCTGCGCCGAGCAACTGTCGACAAAGTCCGGCAGCTGCAGGAACGACGGCCGCAGCTCCTCCCAGCGGCGCTTGGCCAGAGCCTTCATGTCGGCATCCATGAACAGGTAGTGCATCCATATCGCATCCTTCACATAGAGCGAATAGGCCGCAGGCTGGGCCTCGTAATAGTCGAAGTTGAAGGTGCCGTAGTCGAAATCCCATATAGGCCCCGCCACAAGCTTGCCGCCGCGGTCCTTATGCACGTAGACGCTGCCCGGATTGACGATCTCGTGGTTGATGCACACCTCGTACAACAGCCAATAGTCCACAAATGATAGAGGTTCGATATATTTCATGTAACCGTGTTCGGGATCCGAGCGCAGTTCGTTGTCCATGATCACGCGCTCGAAGTCGCCGATATATCCCTTGATGTATTCGAACTGCCCGTCGGTCAGCACATCGTCGTCGGGAGACTTCACTATGTACCACGAAGAGTTCACGCCGTACTTGCTCGGCACCGTCGGCGCCCACTTGCGCGGCGTCTCGTCCCAGTGGAAGTCCATCTCCACAAGATATCCGCCCGTGATGTCCGTCTCGTCCGGCTGCAGCTCGTGTATGTTGACACGGTTCTCATCCACACGCACCTGCTCGGTCAGCTGATACGTGCCCGTATACTCTCCATTGTAGTACAACTCGACATACTGGCTGCGCGGCGCCCACTCCAGCGACGTCAGGCCCGACGCGTAGAAGGCCGTCGAGTTGCGCACCATCGTGTGGTCGGCGTAGTTGGCCAGCATAACCCAACGTTTGTGTTCGGGCATGCCCAGCATCGAGGTACGCTTCGGGAACTTCATGTTGAAGGGTTTCTTCTCCCATCCCCACGTTATGTTGCCGCGGCCGCGTATCGACACCGCCGTCTCGGGAAGGTCGTCCCACACGCCGTTGCCGTCGATGCGCACCGTCGCATCCTTCCACTCCTCCTTCGAGGTGATGTCGCTGCCGATGGGCCGCATGCCCGTCGACGAGGAGATGTACATCACCGGCAGGCCCGTGAAGTTGACCACACGAACCTTGTACTCGTGCCGCTCGCCTTCGCCCTCGGCCACATAGGTCACCTCGTGCGTGAAGTCGTTGGGCGTAACGCCGCTCTGCTGCTCGACGCCCCCGACGCTCACACGTCCCGATGCGATGAACGTCGCAACCAGAGCGCTCACGTCCACGATCTCGGACGTGCGCACCGTGAATGTGGCGCCCGCATCGTCGTACGTGCAGTAGATATCATCCGAAAGCTGCGGATTGTCCTCCTTGAGGAAGCTCACCGAAGAGATCCCCGTCACCGCCTCGGTGTTCTGCAGGCAGAAGACTCCCGACATGTAGGTGCGGCCGTCGTTCGTGGTGATGAAGATACGCACGTCGATACTGAAATAGGTCTCTGATGTGTTGCGGTTGGTTATGCGGGCGGCATAGCGGCCCCCGCCCAGAGACCGCACACTCTCGAGATATGCCTCCTTCGGGACGTTGCGCGTGGCCGCATAGCACAACTTGGCATTGTAGCGGCCGCTCTCGAAGGTGAACTCCGTCGTGGCGGGTGTCACCGCGAATACCACCTCGATGCTGCTGCCGTCGGCAACGGAGACTATACCCGAACTCTCGACCGTCACCGTGACGGGAATGTCGGCATCCGTATCGGAGCCCTTGCATCCGGATAAAACCATCGCCGCCAGACATGCTATCGAACATATCGCCCATGCCACGGCCCTGTGCTTGCGGAAAATCACCTTGTGTACCATAATATTTACTATTTGAGCTCCTTTTGCAAATATAGTGAAAGCCGAGAGCAGAGACAAATCGAAAAACAAAGTTTTTCAGGATTTGGCTCTGCCGAGGCGCAACATATACATCTTTCAAATATAGAAAATACCATCCGCAAAGCCAAACCCCCGTATCGCCGCACGGACATATACACCGAGTCGATTCCTCCTTTCGGACACATTGCACGCCTTGCAGGATACAAAAAAGACGCCCGCAAAGGCGTCCTCCTCTTCTCACGACGCACCGGCCGCGGCTAATCGTCCACCTCGTCGTCGTAATACATACCCTCCATCAGGGCGTCGATCTCGCGGCGCTCCTTCTTCGTAGGGCGGCCCGTACCACGGTCGCGGAAGACAAATACGGTCTCGCGCGGCGCCGAGAGCTTCGCCAGCTCATCCTCCGGCGTAATGTTCACACAATAGTCGGGAACGTTCTTTGCCGGCTGGCGGCTGCTCACCAGTCCCACAACCTTGTAACGGTAGACTACGGGCATGCGCTTGACCGAGATCTCGTCCCCGATCTTCACCTCGCGCGAAGGCTTGCAATAGCCGTCGTTCACCATAACGCGGTTGTTGCGTATGGCCTCGGCCGCGTCGCTGCGCGTCTTGAACACACGCACGGCCCACAGATATTTGTCCAGTCTTATATCGTCCATATCCTTTTTATCTTCACTGTTCCATTAAAACATATCGCCTCCGCCGCGGCATCAGACATCGTCGCCGTGCGAGCCCTCCTCCGTCTGGCGGCTCACGCTCAGGATCATGCCCAGACCTATGGATGTGAACAGCAGCGACGAGCCGCCGCGCGAAATCATCGGCAGCGTCTGCCCCGTCTCGGGGATTATGTTCACCGTCACCATGATATGCAGCAGCGCCTGCCCCGTGATCAGCAGCGCTATACCCAGCGACAGCATCGCCGGGAACTTCTTGGGACAGCGTTCGAATATCTCGATGGCGCGGAAGAAGATCCATACGTACAGCGCCACGAGGATCATGGCAATGCCTATGCCGTACTCCTCGACGAAGAAGGCGAAGGCGTAGTCGCTCTCGGGGTGTGTCATCTCCACGCGCACGGCGCTCTGCCCCGCGCCGCGGCCCAGAATGCCGCCGCTGTATATGGCGATCATCGAACGCTCCGTATCGCTCAGCTCGTCGATCGGCTTCTCGGTCTGGGACGAGGTCCACAGATCGACCCATGTCTCGATACGGCCATGCGCCGTGTGGCTGCGGCCGAGGCCCAGCACCGCCACGAAGGCCAGACCTACCAACGCCCACGAGATGATGCGGAAGATCTCGCGCCACCGCACACGCCCTATGTAGAGCATCGCCAGCGACAGCACGAAGACCAGCACCGCAGAGGATGTGTGCGCCGGAAGTATTATCACGCACGAGAGCACTATCGGCAGGAATATCGGCAGGCCGCCCTCACGCCATATACGCCGCTGTTTGGGCGTAGTCCACGTCCAGAACTTGAGGCTGGGCACGATCTGCAGCGTGCGTATTGTCGACTGGCGCTTTGCCAGCTGGTTGGCCAGATACATAACTATCGTCAGCTTGAGCATCTCCGAAGGCTGGAACTGGAACCCGAAGAGCGAGATCCAGCGGGCGGCGCTGTTGGTGGTCTGACCCGTGAAATATACCACGAGTGTCAGCAGCAGCGACACCCCGAACAGCAGATTCGTAAAGCGGCGGTATGTCTGGCTGTTGATGCGGTGCACGACGAATATGGCCACCATGCACAGAACCAGCAGGAAGAGCTGCGAGCGCAGGAATTCGGCCGTCGAGGAGGCCATGCGGGCGTTGTAGGCCATCTTGGCCGTGGACGAGTAGACCACAAGCACCGAGATGATCATCAGCGAGATGATGATCACCCACAGCACGCGGTCGCCGCCCAGAAGCCGCCGCACCGTATCCAGCACGCCGTGCCCGCCCGACGCGGCCGCCGCGCCGTCGGCATCGCTCCGCCCCGCCGCATCGGCGCCCTGCGCCACGTCGGCGCCGCGCACCTGCGAAAACTCCTTCTCCTCGTACATCGCCTATCAGATTTTTATCGTTTTGCCTCCTCCGGCAATCACTTGTTCAGCACGTTGTCGCGGACCCACTGCTTGAAGAGCTCGCCGCGCTGCTCGTAGTTCTTGAACAGGTCGAAGCTGGCACATGCCGGTGACAACAGCACCACATCCCCGGCCGTAGCCCGCGCCGCAGCCGCACGCATAGCCTCGTCGAGCGACGAGGTCGATACCACCTCGGGCACTACGCCCGTGAACGACTCCACCAACTTGGCATTGTCCACGCCCATGCAGACGAGGCACTTGACCTTCGCCCGCGCGAACTCCTTCAGCGGGCCGTAGTCGTTGCCCTTGTCGGTTCCGCCGGCGATCCACACAACGGGGCGCGTCATGCTCTCCAGCGCATACCACACCGAGTCGACATTCGTAGCCTTCGAGTCGTTGATCCACAACACGCCGTCACGCTCGCCCGCAGGCTCCAGACGGTGCTCCACGGGGTCGAACCCGTATATCGACCGCGCCACCGACTCGGGCTCCACACCCGCCGCCAGCGTAGCCAGAGCCGCCGCCATGGCATTATAGGCGTTGTGCAGGCCGCGGATCTTCATCTTCGCCGTGTCGATGGTGACGCTCTTCCTGCCCACGCGCGCCATGAACTCGCCCCCGCCGTCCAGCCATGCGTCGCCCGCACCGCTCGCAACGGCCGTATGCGCCGCAAATGGAAGTTGACGCATGCGAAGGTCATACTTGCCCAGCTCGCCCGCAATGACGGGATCGTCGGCCGAGTAGACGAAACTGCAACGCGTGTTCTGATTGCGGATGATGCGCATCTTCGAGTCGACGTAGTTCTGGAAACAGTAGCCGTAACGGTCCAGATGGTCGGGCGTGATGTTCATCAGGACCGCCACGTCGGCCTTGAAATCATACATGCCGTCAAGCTGGAACGAGCTTATCTCCAGCACGTACCAGTCATAATCGCCCGTAGCGACCGAATAGGCGAAACTCTCCCCGATGTTGCCGCCGAGGGCCACGCGCACGCCCGCATCGCGCATGATGCGGTAGATGAGCGACGTGGTGGTAGTCTTGCCGTTCGAGCCGGTGATGCAGATGGTGCGGGCCTTGCCCTTGTATCGTCCCGCGAACTCGATCTCCGAGATTATGTGTATGCCCTTCTCGCGCAGCGCCTGCACCACGGGCGCCTTCTCGGGTATGCCCGGCGACTTGACAACCTCGTCGGCGGCGAGTATGCGCTCCATCGTGTGGCCGCCCTGCTCGTACTCCACGCCCCACTCCTCCAGCACGCGGCGGTAACGCTCGGCTATCGTCCCCGCATCCGAGAGAAACACATCAAAGCCCTTTTTCTTGGCCAGCACGGCAGAACCGTATCCACTGATTCCGCCGCCCAATACAACTACTCGTTTCATCGTATATACTTTTTACTCTGTTTTCTTGTTTATTCCAGTTACTCGCTCGCGGCATTGCCGCAGGCGATTATATCAATCTGAACTTCAATATCACCGGATTATCGTCATTCTGCCCTCTCAACGCTTCCAACACATCTTCCCCCAAAGGTGAAAGTTCGGCAGAGGTATCCCTCAACGCATCGGCCGGTCCCGGCACCACGGCATAGTAGAAACCGTCGCCGCACCCTGCGGGACGCACCCGGCAGACCAGCCCGCCGATACCGATGCGCCGCGCCACAAACGACTCCCCGCCACGACGGCAGTAGGCCATCATCGGCGGCCGCTTCTGCAATCCGACGGCATTGGAGAACCAAAAGGCCGCATCCCCGCCCTCGAAATAGCCCATACACGGGATATGGCAGTAACGCAATATTATCGCGTCGGACTCATAAGATAGTATATAAGGCTCCCAGTCAAAGAATCCGAGTGTCTCATAAGCCTCGTCGGGAGCAGCATAGCGGCCCATGTCGAACATCGCGACCGGACGGCACTCATCCGACGTAACGCGGTAAAACATAAACGGATTGTATTCGCAGGCGACATATACGCACCCATCATTGCCTCGCGACGAACAGTCGGAGGGAAGGTCCTTGCCTTTCCACTCGCCTGCGGCTAAGGCCGCCGACATATCTCCCGTATCAATATCCATACGCTCCACCGAGTAACTCGGCTTCCCCCCACCGTCGCCGCTGAAACGGGTTACGCCCACCAAGAGGTTCCCGTCATCGAGGAATTCCACAGCGCCGATCATGGCCTCGAGTCGCAAAGTCCTTATATGACGCATCTCCGACAGATCATAAACCAGTACCTGACACATTTGGGCATCGCTTATGACAAGCATATCGGAATCGGGATCGTAAGCGAAATCCGATATAGCGGCATATTCCCCCGGGCCTCGACCTGCGCGGTTGACACGAACCGCGTCACCGCTGCGTCCGTCAACACATAGCAGCACGTTGTCGAAGTTCATAAGAATCAGGTCTCCGTAACCCTTGCATCTACGCACCTCCCCTACGGGATACTCCGACTTTACGGGAATTACGTCGATGGAAAGCGCCACATCGGCAAGGTCGTAATCCGACGCGGCATCCACATCGACGGCACACGCTCCCTCAACTCGATTGGTATCACCGCACGAGACAGCCGTCAGGCAGCACAGCACACACAATATGAAAGCCCTGATTCCGGTATACATAAGGTTCCGTGATATCTGGTTATCGTATCTTGAGCGTCACAAGGGTCATGGCGCAGAGCAGGATCGAGACGATAAAGAAACGCATCACGATCTTGGTCTCGAACAGACCCTTCTTCTGGTAGTGGTGGTGCAGCGGCGACATGAGCAGCAGACGCCGCCCCTCGCCGTAGCGCCGACGCGTATATTTGAACCACCCGACCTGCACCATCACCGACACCGACTCCACGAGGAAGATGCCGCACAGCAGCGGCAGCAGAAGCTCCTTGCGTATGCAGAGGGCGAAGACCGCGATGATGCCGCCGATCGAGAGCGAGCCCGTGTCGCCCATGAATATCTGCGCCGGAAAGGAGTTGTACCACAGGAATCCCAGCAGCGCGCCCCCCATGGCCGCGGCGAAGACCACAAGCTCCGAGGCGTCGGGTATGTACATGATGTTGAGATAGTCGGCGTAGATGATGTGCCCCGAGAGGTATGCCAACGCCCCCAGTACGATCACTATCGGCACCGACACCAGCGTCAGCTGCCCGTCGAGCCCGTCCGTGAGGTTGGCCCCGTTCGACACCGCCGTCACGATGAAGATCGCAACCACGATGTAGAGTATCCACGTCATAAGCTCGTCGCCCCCGACGACCCAGCCGTAGTCGAACTCGTTATCCTTGACGAAGGGTATCGTGGTATTGGCCACCTTCTGCGGCTCGGAGTCTATGACCGAGCGCTGCACCTGCGTCACCACTGTCTGGCCCGCCTCGTCGGTATAAGTCACCTCGACCGGGCCGTCGATCTTCTCGCGCACCACGACATCCTGCGAGAAACACATCACCGACCCGACGATGATGCCCAGACCTACCTGACCCACGATCTTGAAACGCCCCTTGAGACCCTCCTTCTTGTGGCGGAAGGTCTTGATGTAGTCGTCCAGAAAACCTATGCACCCGAGCCACACCGTCGAGACGAGCATCAGCTGCACGTATATGTTGTCCAGCCGCCCCACCAGAAGCGTCGGCACCAGAACCGCCAACAGTATCAGCACGCCGCCCATAGTGGGGGTGCCGCGCTTGGAGAGCTGCCCCTCCAGCCCCAGATCGCGGATCTCCTCGCCGATCTGGTGGCGGCGCAGCATCCGTATGATCGAACGCCCGAATATGATGGTTATCAACAGCGCCAGAATCACCGCCAGCGCCGAACGGAAAGATATGTACTGGAACATTCCCGAACCCGGGATGTCGTACGCCTCATCGAGATATCGGAATAGTGAATATAACATCCTTGATCAGCTCTTCTTCTGTTTTCTATTATTTTTCAATAAACACCATTATGCAATTCCAACCGACGTTCTATCGTCGTCCCGCGATCACTTCGCCGCCTCGACAAGACGCAGCGCCTCGGCCGCCTGCTCGCGGTCGTCGAAATGGTGGCGCTCGCGGCCCACGATCTGGTAGGTCTCGTGGCCCTTGCCCGCAATCAGTATGATGTCACCCTCGTGCGAGAGCATCACCGCCGTGCGTATGGCCTGCGCGCGGTCCGTAATGCGCAGACAGCGCGACCCGGCCGCAACGCCCTCCATGATCTGGTCGAGGATCGCTTCAGGGTCCTCCGTGCGGGGGTTGTCCGACGTGAAGACCGCCACCGACGCCTCCCGCGAGGCTATGGCCCCCATCTCGGGACGCTTCGTGCGGTCGCGGTCGCCGCCGCAGCCGCACACCACGATGAGCTGCTGCTCGGGACGGCGTATCTCGTTGATGGTCTCGATGACGTTCTGCAGGGCGTCGGGCGTATGCGCATAGTCGACTATAACCGTACGTCCCGATGCCGAGCGTACGGGCTCGAAGCGGCCGCTCACCGAGTGCAGGGCACTCAGGCACCGCAGAGCATCATCCTCGCCCACACCCAGCAGCCGCGCCGTACCATAGACGGCCAGCAGGTTGGCCGCGTTGAAGCGGCCGATGAAGTCGACCCACACCTCGCGGCCGCCGATCGAGAGCAGCATGCCGTCGAAGTGCATCTCCAGCACCTTGCAGCGGAAGTCGGCCATCGACCGCAGGGAGTAGGTCGACACACGCGCACGCGTGTTCTGCACCATCACCGCGCCGTTGCGGTCGTCGGCATTGACCAGCGCGAAAGCCTCGCGCGGCAGCGTGTCGAAGAGCCGTTTCTTCGCCTTGACATACTCGGCGAAGGTCTTGTGGTAATCGAGGTGGTCGTGCGTGAGGTTGGTGAATATGGCCCCCGCGAAGCGCAGCCCCCGCACACGCTCCTGCACGATCGAGTGCGACGACACCTCCATGAAGCAATACTCACACCCGTCGTCGACCATCTCGCGCATCATGGCGTTCAGACGCACGGCATCGGGCGTAGTGTGCGTGGCCGCAACCTCCCTCTCGCCGACGCGGTAGACCACTGTCGAGATAAGGCCCGCCTTGTGTCCCAGCATGCGGAACATGTCGCACAGCAGCGTGGCGACGGTCGTCTTGCCGTTCGTGCCCGTAACACCCACCAGACGGAGTTCATGCGATGGGTTGTCGTAGAATGCCGCCGCCATGTCGGCCAAAGCGCCGTGGCTGTCATCCACGACGGCGTAGCTCACGCCCTCGGCCGTATGTTCGGGCAGGCGCTCGCACACTACGGCCGCAGCCCCCGCCTTGACGGCCGCATCGATGAAGTCGTGGCCGTCGCTGCTCTCGCCGCGCACGGCAAAGAAACAGTCTCCACGGCCCACACTCCGCGAGTCGTAACTCAAGGCCCCGATCTCGGGATCGGCCGACGTTATGATCGTCCGCACCGCCGTGGCCGCCAAAAGTTCGCTAAAACGTTTCATATATCTTTTTCAGTTTTCGTATTTTCCATTACAAATGTCTCTATTACATGCAGTCTCCGATCACTTTACAAACAGACTCGCACCATGTCATCTGCAGTTAGACCTCCACCGCCCGACGACCGCTAACGCAGCGTTATCGTCACCGTCTGTCCGGCCCGTATGCGGTCGCCCGCACGGATGCTCTGCGTACGCACGCGCCCCTTACCCGAGCTGCGCACCCTGAGGCCGCGGCTCTCCAGAACGTAGATCGCATCCTGCAGGCCCATACCCACGACGTTGGGCATGGTCTTCGGGTCGGCATCGATCGTACGTATGTCGACGTTGCAGAGCGAATCCATACGCGTCACGCCCCAGCCGTTGCGGTCGGTGAACGACACCCGCGGCGAGAACTTGTCGGCCACACGCCGCACGTAGGCTATGTTGCCGCCCTTGACCCGCGAGGGATAGTGCTCCTCGTCCGACGGCGTCACCGTCTGGTGCCACTCCTCGTCGCGGTAGAACATGTAGTTGACGATGTCGCGCTGCACGGGGCCCGCAAGACCCGCACCGTAGACCGTCGTACCGCGGCCGCGCCGCGTGAAGATGGATGTCATGACCGTATATTTGGGATTGTCGGCCGGGAAGTACGTCACCATCGACCCCAGATAGTAGCCGTCGGAGTACTTGATGCCGCTCTGCGCCACCTTCGCCGTACCCGTCTTGGCACCCACACGCAGCAGGACCGTATCGCGGAAATAGGCGTGGGCCGTACCCGAACGCGCCGTCTCCTCGAGGCACTCGCGCACGATCTTCAGCGTCGCATTGCTGCATATACGCTCCACAAGCACCTGCGTCGGGTACTCCTCCACCACGCGCGTGCCGCGCCGAACCTCCCGTATGAGGCGCGGCGCTACCATACAACCCTCGTTCGCCACGGCGTTGTAGAGTGTCAGTATGTGTATCGGCGGCAGCTCTATCGCATAGCCGTAACCCATATTTGGCAGCGTATGTCCCGACCACTGGTCGGTCTTGTATTTGGGTATCAGCGGCGCCGCCTCGCCCATATCGTCAAGCCCCACCGTGCGGTCGAGCCACAGATGGCGCAGGAACTTCACGTAACGTCCCGGGTCATCCTTGTAGTGGTCGTAGACCGCCTCCGCAAAATATACGTTCGACGACTGCGCCACCGCCTCCTTGAGGTCGATCTCGCCGCCTATGTCGTGCGAGTCCTGTATGATGGGGCCGTTCTTGCCGCCTACGCGCACAGCCCGTCCGTGGTGCGTGTCGTAGGTCTTGTCCACCGGCATGTTGCAATCCTCCACCAACGCCAGCAATGCCGCCAGCTTGAAGGTCGAGCCGGGCTCCATGCGGCGGCTCAGGGCGTAGTTCTCCTTCTCGACATATACGCCGCTGCGCTCGGCCGTCTCCCCCAGATTGGCTATGGCGAGGATGTCGCCCGTGGCCACCTCCATCACCATCGACGTGCCCCAGATGGCCTTCTGCGCCGTAAGCTGACGCCGCAAAGCCTGATCGGCTATATGCTGGATGTCGGCATCGAGCGTGGTCACGATATCCATACCGTCCTCGGCGTCGATATTCTCGCTGCTGTGCACGACGCTCGAGAAGCCCGGCGCTATGCGCTGGCGGACCATACGTCCGTTGCGCCCCTCCAGCTTCTCGCGGTAGATAGCCTCGATACCGTAATTTCCCTTGTCGCCCACAAGTCCCAACGTACGCCGCGCCAGCTCCCCGTATGGATAGACCCGCTGGTCGAGCGTCACCAGATTGTATGTCATACCCATGTTCCAGTTCAGGATGGGGTACTTGCGCAGCGTCTGCCACTCGTTGTAGTCGACCGCGCGCGGCAGAATAGCTACGGGACGGTGATCGCGCAGCGTGTCGTAGAGTTTCACCGTCTTGAACTCGTCATGCCGCAGCATGTCCCATATACGGGCGAAGAAACCCTCCGAGCGCAGCACCGTCGTATCCTTGCGGTAGACAACGCGGTAGTGTTTGTTGTGCTCCTCGATCATGCGGCGGCGATACTCCGCGGCCGAGCGGTCCCCGAAGAACCGCGCCAGAAGCTTGGACAGGGAGTCGGCCTGCTCGCGGAACAGTGCCAGAGAGTCGAATCCGTCGCTGGCCATGTCGAAGTCGACGCGGTAGCGCAGGATCGACGTGGCCAGAGGCTCGCCGTCACGCGCCAGAATCGACCCGCGGCGCGAATAGACCGAGTCGACGATAAAGATACGGCGTTCGAGACGCTCGGCATTGTATGCCGTTTCGGAACTGAAGGCCGACACCCATACCAAACGCACAACCACAAGCAGCGCCACGAGGATGAAGACTCCGTAGACCCTCTTCACCCTCGAGTACATCTCGTCCTTGACATCGGTATCGCGTTTCAGTTTTGCCATTTTTCAGTTCCCGTTTTCCGTCCGGATCCTTCCCGTCCGTCCGGCTCTTCTCTCACCTCTATCTTCCGCCTAATATATTTATTCTATCTCCCCCCTCTCGTATCGCACCGTCACTCCTCGACCACGGCCTTCGGGCGGCGCGGATCCTGAAGGTCGATGCCGCGGCGCTCCAGCTCCGCCGAGATGGCGGCATGGGTCGTACGCTGGTAGAGCTGCTCCTGAAGGCGTATCGACCGCTCGCGCAGAAGCTGCACCTCGCGCTCCATGCGCGAATATTTCATGTCGGCCGCCAGCGAGGTGAACATCACCACGATGCTCACAAAGCACATCACGGCTATGGCGGCAAAATAGCGGTAGTTCTCCGCCACGCTGCGGTTAACCAGAATGTTGCCCGAGAATATCTGCCAGAAGAGCCGCGAACGCTTGCGTGCCGTGCGCTGCTCGGCCTCCTCGCGCTCACGCTGCTCCTCGGCCTCCTGCTCGCGGTCGCGCGCGATATCCTCGTCGGCCTCGCCGCTCTGTACGCGCAGGATCTCACGCCGCACACGGCGGCGGAACTCCTCCGCCTCCTCGCGCTCGCGAAGCTCCTCCTCGCTCAGGGGGTTGAACTCATCCTCCTGCGAAAGCCCCATCCGCTCACGATCCTCCTCCGTAGCCATAGTCTTCTTCTATATCTCTTTTTCCTTATATAATTCAATTCCCGTCCGCGGCAATAACCCTCTCCTTACATTACCCTCACGCCGCGCAGAGGCTCAACGTTTTTCGGCGGCGCGCATACGTGCCGACCGCGAGCGCGGGTTGGCCTCGATCTCGGCCTCGGACGGTACCACGGCCTTGCGTGTCACCACCTCGAAGGGTGTCGTCTGACGTCCGTAGAAGTCGCTCTCGACGCGCCCCTCGAAATTGCCGCTGCGCATGAAGTTCTTGACCAGACGGTCCTCGAGCGAGTGGTACGAGATAACCACCAGCCGCCCGCCCGGGCGCAGCACCCGCAGCGACTGTTCGAGCGCCATCTTCAACGCCTCCATCTCGCCGTTGACCTCGATGCGCAGCGCCTGAAACAGCTTCGTAAGGAACTTCGCCCCGTCCTTGCGGGGGGTGCAGGGCTCAACGGCCTCCACCAGCTGCCGCGTCGTGAGTATAGGCTCCGCACGGCGGCTGCGGTCGATGCACGCGGCGATCTTCCACGTAGTCTCCAGCTCGCCCCAGTCGCGCAGCACCCGCGCCAGAGTATCCGTATCGTACCCGTTCACCACATCGGCCGCGGTACGTCCGCCGCGGCGGTTCATACGCATGTCCAGCGGACCGTCGCTGCGGAACGAGAATCCCCGCGCAGCATCGTCGAAGTGGTGCGATGACACTCCCAGATCGGCCAGTATGCCGTCCACCTGCCGCACACCGCGCAGACGCAACGCCCCACGCATGAAACGGAAGTTGCTCTGCACGTAGTGCAGGCGCCCGTCGTCGGGGACGTTGGCCTCGGTGTCGCGGTCCTGATCGAAGGCATAGAGCCGCCCCTGCGGTCCCAAGGCCGAGAGTATGCGGCGCGAATGCCCGCCGCCGCCGAAGGTAAGGTCGACATAGGTGCCCGCCGCGTCGATCTCAAGCAGCGATATGGCCTCGTCGGCCATGACGGGTATGTGGTATGGTACGGAGCCCGAAGAGGTTGTCATTTTCAAAAGCGCATATTCGGCGGTAAAGTTACTGCTTTTGGAATAATTCTCGATGGCTTGGCCGCATATATTTTTTCGGCCACGGCGCCCCCCACGCCCCTACCTCAACAACATACACCCACCCCGCCCGCCGGCACCGGACAAAAAAATCCGACCCTCCGCCCGAAAATCGAGGGCGAATTTTGGAGGTCTCTATTTTTATGGCTAACTTTGTGCGCAACAAAAACCCCAAGTACTTATGTCGTTCATAGATGAAAGGGTACAGTCGACAGGGTTGACTTTCGACGACGTGTTGCTCGTACCCGCCTACTCAGAAGTGTTGCCGCGGACAGTCTCGACCGAGACATACTTTTCGCGAAATATCAAGTTGAACATACCCATCGTGTCGGCCGCCATGGATACGGTCACCGAGGCTCCTCTGGCCATAGCGCTCGCTCGTGAAGGAGGCATAGGCGTGATTCACAAGAATATGACCATCGCCGAGCAGGCTGCGCACGTGCGCCGCGTAAAGCGTGCCGAGAACGGCATGATCTACGATCCCATCACCATCACCAAGGAGCAGACCGTAGGCGACGCCCTGCAGCTCATGCACGACAACAAGATCGGCGGAATACCCGTCATCGACGCGCAGAATACGCTCATCGGCATCGTCACAAACCGCGACCTGCGCTTCCAGCGCGACATGAGCCGCCGCATCGAGGAGGTGATGACAAAGGAGAACATCATCACCACCCACAGCACCGAACTCGAGAAGGCCTCGGAGATACTCCTGCGCAACAAGATCGAGAAGCTGCCCGTGGTGGACGACCACGGCAAGCTCATCGGCCTGATCACATACAAGGACATAACCAAGGTTCAGGACCACCCCAATGCCTGCAAGGACTCGAAGGGACGTCTTCGCGTAGCGGCCGGTATCGGTGTCACGGCCGACGCCGTGGAGCGCGTGCGCGCCCTCATCACCGAGAGTGTCGACGCCGTAGTCATAGACTCGTCGCACGGACACTCGAAGAATGTGGTCAACACGCTCAAGCGTGTCAAGAGCGAGTTTCCCGAACTCGACGTGGTGGTGGGCAACATCGCTACGGCCGAGGCCGCACGCTACCTCGTGGAGGCGGGCGCCGACGGCATCAAGGTGGGCATAGGCCCCGGCTCGATCTGCACCACGCGTATCATCGCGGGCTGCGGCGTGCCCCAGCTCTCGGCCATCTATGACGCGGCCCACGCCATCAAGGGCAGCGGCATCCCCGTCATCGCCGACGGCGGCCTGCGTTACTCGGGCGATTGCGTCAAGGCTCTGGCTGCGGGCGGCGACAGCGTCATGATCGGCTCGATGTTCGCCGGCACGGAGGAGTCGCCCGGCGAAACCATCATCTACAACGGCCGTAAGTTCAAGACATACCGCGGTATGGGTTCTATCGACGCCATGAAGGCCGGATCGAAGGACCGCTATTTCCAGAGCGACGTCAACAACGACAACAAGCTCGTACCCGAAGGCATTGTGGGCCGCGTACCCTTCAAGGGCTCGCTCAGCGAGACGGTCTACCAGCTCGTGGGCGGCATACGTGCCGGTATGGGTCTCTGCGGCGCAAAGGACATACCCGCACTCAAGAAGGCCAAGTTCGTGCGCATCACCTCGAACGGCGTGGCTGAGAGCCACCCCCACGACGTGACCATCACGCGCGAGACGCCCAACTATTCGCGCGGCGAGTAACGGCGGCAACAACCATCGGAGAAACCAAAGGACATTTATGACTGAAAAGATATTGATCATAGACTTCGGGTCGCAGTACACGCAGCTCATAGCGCGGCGTGTGCGCGAGCTGAATGTCTACTGCGAGATCCACCCCTACAACCACCTGCCGGCGTTGGACGACTCGGTGCGGGGTGTGATCATGTCGGGAAGCCCCTTCTCGGTGCGCGATGCCGCGGCCCCGCGCATAGACCTCACACCCGTCAAGGGACGGCTGCCGCTGCTGGGCGTATGCTACGGTGCGCAATATCTGGCGCACTTCTACGGCGGCGAGGTTAGCCCCGCCCCCAGCCGCGAATACGGCCGCGCCATGCTCACGGTAAAGCGTGCGGACGACCCTCTGATGCAGGGACTGCCCTCACCTACACAGGTATGGATGTCGCACGGCGACACCATCACCCGCGTACCCGCCGGATATGAGGTCATAGCCAGCACCGACGATGTCGAGATGGCGGCCTACCGCATCGCGGGCGAGCAGACGTGGGGCATACAGTTCCACCCCGAGGTATTCCACTCGACAGACGGTACGCACCTGCTGCGCAACTTCGTCGTCGGCATCTGCGGCTGCTCGCAGTCGTGGACCTCGGAGAGTTTCGTCGAGACGACGGTTGCCGAGCTGCGCCAGAAGATCGGCGACGACAAGGTCGTGCTCGGACTCTCGGGCGGCGTCGACTCGTCGGTTGCGGCCGTGCTGCTGCACAAGGCAATAGGCGAACGCCTCTACTGTATCTTCGTCGACTCGGGACTGCTGCGATGCAACGAGTTCGAGGAGGTGCTCGAATCATACAAGGGCATGGGCCTCAATGTCAAGGGCGTGCGCGCCGCAGACCGGTTTCTGGGCGATCTGGCGGGCGTGACCGACCCCGAACAGAAACGCAAGATCATAGGCCGCGACTTCGTCGAGGTATTCAACGAGGAGGCCCAGCGCATTGAGGATGTCAAGTGGCTGGCTCAGGGGACGATATATCCCGACGTCGTGGAGTCGGCTTCGGTCAACGGCCCCGCCGCCAAGATCAAGTCGCACCACAACGTGGGCGGCCTGCCCGAACACATGAACCTGAAGATCGTCGAGCCCCTGCGCCTGCTCTTCAAGGATGAGGTGCGCCGCGTGGGCCGTACGCTCGGCATCAGCCCGCTGCTCATAGGCCGCCACCCCTTCCCCGGCCCGGGTCTCGGAATACGTATTCTGGGCGAGGTCACGGCCGAGAAGGTCGCCGTGCTCCAGAAGGCCGACAAGATCTTCATCGACATGCTCCGCGAGGCCGACCTCTACGACAAGGTATGGCAGGCGGGAGTTATGCTGCTGCCGGTACAGAGCGTGGGCGTCATGGGCGACGAACGTACATACGAAAGCTGCGTTGCGCTGCGCGCCGTAACATCTACGGACGGCATGACGGCCGACTGGGTACATCTGCCATACGATTTTCTGGCCAAGGTGTCGAACGAGATAATAAACAAGGTCAACGGCGTAAACCGCGTAGTCTATGACATCTCGTCAAAACCGCCCGCAACAATCGAGTGGGAGTAGCCCGACCCCGATAACCATATCAGCAGCCCCGACCCTTTGGCCGGGGCTGTTTTCGTCTCCGTCTCCGTATCGCACCAATATCTGACATCACGACACAAAAATACCTCCGCACAATCGTACGGAGGCATTTTTTATTGGCTGTACTTCGTTTGTTGTTTAACAGGCTCTGCGGCCGCCCTTACATTCCCTCGACGCCCGTCAAGGCTTTCATGGCGGCGCGGCCCTGCGCGCCCAGCGAGAGCGAGAAGTCGTTCACGAAGAGGGCTATATGCTTGTCGATAACATCATCCTCCAACTCCTGCGCATGCTCCTTGACGAACGAACGCGACGCGTCGGGATGGGCGAAGGCATACTCTATGCTTCGTCGCAGCAGACGCTCGAAGCGGCCGATCGTCTCCTCCCCCAGCGTGCGGCGCATGACGATACCGCCCAGCGGCAGGGGCAGCGAGGTGCGGCGCTCCCATTCGAGTCCGAGGTCGGCGACGAGTTCGAGGTTGCGGCGCGCATATACGAATCGTCCCTCATGTATCAGTACGCCCGCATCGAAGTCGCCCCGTTCGACCGCCGCGGCGATCTCCGAGAAGAGCAGCGGCACACGCTCCCCGATCTCGGGGAACAGACGTGCCACAAGGGCGTTGGCCGTAGTATGGAGTCCGGGCACGGCGATACGCCGCAGAGGTGCCCGTTCACCCCGCCGCCGCACCAGAAGCGGGCCGTTGCCGCGGCCGAGGGCCGCGCCGCTATCCAGAAGACGGTACTCGGACGTTATCTCCGGCAGCAGCGCACAGCTCATCTTGCTTATGTCGGGTGCGCCCGCCTCCAACGCGCGGTTCAGCTCCTCGATGTCGTGATACGCCACGTCGAAGGCAAAGCCGTCAAGGTCGATGCGGCCGTTGATGATGGCATCGAACATGAAGGTGTCGTTCGGGCAGGGCGATATGGACAGTTTGAGTCGTTGCATGGTTTTACGTTTGTCAGATTCTCGATTTGAGCGTATAGTGTCCCGACGCCAGCTCGTAGAGCGCGCGGCCGTCGCGGACGCCTGCGCGGCGCACGCCGTTCCCCTCCTTGACCTTGGGCTCCGCACCAGAGAAGGGAAGCCATACCGTCGCCGTCGTGCCGACGGGAACGTCACACTCGAGCGTAAAGCGTCCCTTGCGGTTCTGCCAGCGGATGGCTATCGGGCCGTATGTCGTCATGTGGGTATATTCCACCCACTCGAGGCCCTCGGGCACCGACGGACGCACCTCGAAGCTGCGGAAGCCCGCCTCGGCGGGGCGCAGGCCCGCCAGATCACGGTAGAACCATACAAGGCCGCCGCCGAACATCGGGTGGTTGTGCGAGTCGTTGCCGTTCCAGTTCTCCCACGTGACGGTCGCGCCCTGCTCGATCCACCAGCCGTAGCCCGGGAAGGTGCGCTGATTCATTATCTTGTATGCAAGGTCGGCCATACCGTTGTCGCACAGCACCTCGAAGAGGTAACGCGTGCCGACGATACCCGTATCGAGATGGTCGTCACACTCCGCGATGTTGTCCCTCAGCGCCTTGACAACCTTCGCACGGCAATCGTCCGGAACTCCTATGCGCAGCGCCAGAACATTGCTTCCGTGCTTGCCGTAGGATCCGGTTGCAGGGTCATAGAAGGCACGGTGGAAGGCTGCGGCCGTGCGGTCGCGCAGCGCCGCGAACTCCGCCTGCTCCTCCGTGCGGCCCAGCACCACGGCCGCCGAAGCCGCGATGTCGGCACACTGCCACAGGAAGAAGGTATGTACGAGATCCGTACGCGGCAGCTCGCGCGGCGGAAGCCAGTCGCCCAGATTCTTCCACGGCTGCACGTCGTTCGAGAGCATGATGCCCGTATCCGAATCGACCCATGTGGTCATCCAGCGCACGTGACGGCACATCGACTCGAAGTTCTCCTCCAGTTCGCGCCGGTCGCCATAGTGGCGGTAGAACTCCCACGGCATGATCTCCATCGCCGCGCCCCAGCCTACACCGCCGCCGCACCCGGGCTGCCACGGCGCCGAATTGGGGACATAGCCGCCGTAGGTCTGCGCACCGCGTATGTCGCGAAGCCACTTGTTGTAGAAGGTCTGAGCCTCGAAATTGTGCATCACCGTGGCGCATGCCACCTGCCCGTCTCCCGTATAGGGCGAACGCTCGCGGTGCGGGCAGTCGCTCGCAACCGAACCGTGCATGTTGTCGAGCTGGCTGCGCTGCCAGATAGCGTTTATGCGGTTCAGAAGATCGTTCGACGTGACGAAGTGTCCCGATACCGATACGTCCGAATTTACGGCATGGGCCTCGACCTGATCCGCACGCAGCTCCGACAGGCCCGAGATCTCGACCTCCGAGAAGACAAACCACGTGAAACGCGCATGGTACGACTCGTCGCCCGTGCCGCGTGCCGTATATGAGTTCGTCCCCATGAACGACTCGCACACATATTTGATCTCTATGCGGTCGCCCGCCGCGGCCGCGATATTCTTCAGTGCCACCCATCCCGACACCTCCTCCGGAAAACGCACGCGGAACGTACCCGCATCGGTGCGTTCGATGCTCACGGGGGCATAGCGGCGCGTGATGCGGTCCGCAGGGCCGTTCTGCGCGATGAGCTTGCCGCAGGGGGCGCGCTTCACCGCCGCGGCGGCCCACGACGAGTCGTCATAACCCGCCTCGGCCCAGCCGTCATGCTCCAGACGGGCATCGTAATGCTCACCCAGATATACCTGATCGCTCACGATGGCGCTGCGCTCAACGCGCCACGACGTGTCGCTGGCGATGACCTCGCGCGTGCCGTCCTCGTACTCGATCTCGATCTGGCCCATGAATCGCGGCGTGCCGTAGCCCAACGCCGCCCAATACTCAACCATGTCATAGAAACCGTTGCCGAGAATCGCGCCCACGGCATTGGCACCCTCGCGCAGCAGAGGCTTCAGGTCGTAGCTTACGTACATGACCGTATATTCACGGAATGGATCCGTCACCACGATCGGACGCGTGCCCAGTTTCGGGCGGCGGTCGTAGTTTGTCTGGTTGGGCGTCAGGTAATCCTCGCCCACGCGGCTGCCGTTAACATAGAGCTCGAAGTATCCCAGACCCGTGCCGTAGAAGCGGGCCGAGCGTACACCCTTCCCGACAGTGAACTCACGGCGCAGCAGCGGCGCCGGCACCACGTCGCGGCTGCCCGCAACGTCGTACGACTCCTCGCCCTGCCACGGCGCTCCGATCCACTCGCCGCGCCACTCATCCTTCGAGAGCAGGCCCGTATGCCAATGCGCCGGCGCACTCCACTCCGAGGCGCGGCCCTGCTCGTCCCACACCATCACCTGCCACCAGTATGATGTGCGCGACGCCAAAGGCCCCCCGTAGGGTATGAAGGCCGACTCCGACGACTCCACACGGCCCGAATCCCACACCGCCGAATCAAAGCCCGTCTCGCTCAGGGCCACACGTATGCGATAGGCCGTCTGCGCGGCGCCGCGCACATTACGGCCGTTCATGTTGATCCACGCCAGCCGCGGCTGCGATACGTCTATCAGCGGGTCGGCCGCATATTCGCATGTCAGGCGTTCGGGGGTAATGGAACTCTCGCCGCGTACGGCCGCGACGCCCCGCACGCCGCACGACAGCACCGCCGCCACCGCGACTGCCGCCAAAAGGGTAATTTTTCGGATGTTCATTCAAATAGGTTTTAGGTTGGTGTTTTCTGCTTGGTATTTTCTGATTATGATTCGTGTTCGGATTCGGGCAGGCCGCCCTCTAATGGTTGCCTTCGAGTTCGTCGATACGCCGCTGCAGCTCCTCCGTGCGGCGGCGGCACTCGGCGCGCCCGCCCATGTGTCCCAACAGCCACCCCGCAAAGAAGGTGAAACCGAACATCAGCACGTATGTGCCCACACGCGACAGCCACAGGCTTATGTTATCCTTCAACAGCAACATCACGACCAGCACTATGGCCACAGCCAGAAGGTAGATCAGGTATTTGGTAAAATTGTTCATGGCTTCAAATCTTATATGGCATCTCTTACAGGGCCACGCAAGCCTTACGACATACGTCCGTCCCGCAATATTCTGTCGGCGGCAGGCATCCCCTCCGCCGCAACACACATATCGTCCCGCTGCAACACACATAACGTCCGCCGCAACAGCCATGCCGCCCGTCCGGCCGCTGCACATGTCATTCATCCATCGCCGCTGCTGCGGCGCCCAGAGCCTCCACGGCCTCGGCCACGCGCCACTCCGAGCGTTTGTCGCCGACGTGGTTCGAGATGGCGCGAAGGTGCATATACTCCGTCTCCAGCTCCCGGCATACGGCCGCCACGGCCGCCCCCTCCATCTGCTCGACAACGGGCAGCGCCGTACCGTAATTCTCCATCTGCGGCTCCGAAAGCGACGCCACGGCCTCGCCCACGACATTCACCGTAACGGCCCTTGCCGCCGGAAGCGACGTGCGGCGCGGCGTGAAATAGCTGAGCCGATAGGCTGCGGGCAGCGCCGCAACGCTGTCCTCGACTATCTCCACGACATCGCCCGCATGCAACACCCCGTCACATGCCCCCGCGATACCGCACAAGACGGCACGGCGCGGACGCCACACGCGCAACGCCCGTACCGTACCCGCCGCAGCCTCGGCCATGCCTACCCCCACTACCGCTATCGCCGCATCGGCACGCCGGCGGCGCAGACCCGCCGCCTCGCCTTCGGTAGGGAAGAGGTAGAGCGTCGAGACCTCCCTTGCGGCATCAGTCGCGTCCGACGATGGCCTCGACATCCTCGACGGTTATAGGTATGGTTCTGTCACCCACGATCTTGGCACCCGTATCCGTGACGATAAGGTCATCCTCGAGGCGTATGCCGCCGAAGTCGCGGTACGACTCCAGCTTCTCGTAGTTGACGATACCCTTGCACTTGCCCTCGGCGCGGTACTTGTCGATGAGTGCCGGCACGAAGTATATGCCCGGCTCGTCCGACAGAACCGTACCCTTGCGCAGACGCCAATAGGGACGTGTGATGCAGCAGGCCGATATCTTGGCACGCTCCTCGAAGTCGGCAAACGAGAAGCTGCGCTCGCCGATATTCTCGCAGTCGTGAACGTCGAGGCCGATGCCGTGACCCAGACCGTGAGGCATGAAGAGGTATCCCGCCCCCGCCTCCAGAGCGTCGTCCACCGATCCGCGGACGATATCCAGAGCCTTCAGACCCTCGATTATGGTGCGGAAGGCGGCATCCGAATACTCCGTGTACATCATCTCGGGACGTACGGCCGCAGCCGCCGCGTCATGCGCCGCACGCACGATCTCGTAGATATCGCGCTGCTTATCGGTAAAGCGCCCGTTCACGGGATAGGTACGCGTATGGTCCGACACGTAGCCGTTGACATGCTCGCCGCCGGCATCGCACAGCAGCAGACGTCCCGACTCGAGCGTACCCGAGTGGTCGTGGTTGTGCAGCACCTCGCCGTGCTGCGAGAGGATCGTCGCAAACGACACACCCGTACCGTACGACATGGCAACGCCGTCCACGGCACCCGCGATCTCATGCTCGCTGCGGCCCGCACGGCACATACGCATGGCCGTGGTGTGCATGTGGTAACCGATATTGAATGCCTCCTCGATACATGCAAGCTCCTCGTCCGACTTCACCTCGCGCATCTCCGCAACCGCAAAGAGCAGGTCGAGCGACATGCGGTCGTGCACCATCGACGGCACGATGCCCAGCAACTGAGATATCTGAAGCGTCGTCTCGCCGCGATACGGGGGCAGGTAGTGTACCTTGCGTCCCTGTGCCAAGGCGTGGCGCAGATCCGCCGCCAGCGCCGCCATGGGCCGCGACTGCGACACCCCCACCTCGGCCGCGAGATCCGCTACCGACGGCTGCGGGCCCATCCAGATGATATCCTCAACCGTAAAGTCATCGCCATAGAGCGTCTCGGCACCGCTGTCGGCGTCGATAACACCCGCCAAGGCGGGCAGGCTCTGTCCGAAAAAGTAGAGGAACGTCGAATCCTGACGGAAGTTGTAGGCGTTGTTGGGATAGTTCATGGGCGCCTCGTAATTGCCCGGCAGCAGGATCAATCCGCTGCCGATTCTGCGGCGAAGCTCCGCACGGCGCTTCGCATAAGTCTCTGCCGAAAACATAATCTTCCAGTTTTTATTTATTCAACAATTTTCTAATATCTCTTTATTACCTGTCTCCTTATTACATTACCGATTCTCCCTATTACCGATTCTCTCCCTATTGCCGATTCTCCTATCGCGGATTTTTATCCTTTACCCCCCCCTCTCAGCAATGCCGCCCCGGACTAAGCCTCATCGGCGGGCACCATCTTATATAGGCGGTCGCCGCGGCGCACAAGCTGCGGCGTACGGATCGAGCAATAGTTGCCCTGCGTGACCTCAGTCGCGGGCTGTTCGTCGAGCATCAGCCCCTCGGCACGCTGCTCCAGCGCCCCCGTCGTCTCACCCGTCCAGAGCAGCGAGTCGCCCTCGCAGAGGGGAGCCGCCTCGACCAGAATCTCCGCAACGCCGATACGTTTGAAGTAGTTGGTCACGCGGCCCACGTAGACCTTGCGCTCGGTGGCCGCCGAACCGTAGTGGGCGCTGTGCTCGGCCATCGGGCGGCCGGCATAGTAGCCCTCCCAGAAACCGCGGTTGAAGACCGTAGCCAGACGCTCCTTGAGCGAGGCGGCATATTCGGGCGTGTACTCCCCGCGCTCGATGGCGCGCAGGGCCGCATCGTAGCTCTCCACCACGCGCTTGACATACTCGGGCCCGCGGGCGCGGCCCTCGATCTTCAGCACGCGTACGTCCGCCTCCAGAAAGCTGTCCAGAAAATCTATCGTACACAGATCCTTCGGCGAGAGGATATAGCGTCCGTCCACGGCCAGCTCGCGGCCCGACTGCATGTCGGTGATGGTATATTTGCGGCGGCATATCTGGCGGCACGCCCCGCGGTTGGCCGAACACCCCTCCTCGTGCTCGCTCAGGTAGCACTTGCCCGAAATAGACATGCACAACGCCCCGTGGGCGAACATCTCGATACGCACGGGAAGGCCCGCAGGCCCCATAATGCCGCACGTCTCGATCTCGCGCGCGATATGCCGTATCTGCGGCAGGCTCAACTCCCGCGCCAGAACCACGACATCGGCCCACTGCGAGTAGAACTTCACCGCCTCGGTGTTCGAGATGTTGCACTGCGTCGATATGTGCACCTCCAGCCCCGCACGCCGCGCGCACATGATGGCCGCGATGTCCGACGCGATAACGGCATCGACACCCACCTCCGCCGCACGCGCAATGACCGCCGAGAGCTCCTCCATCTCGCCGTCATAGACGATCGTATTGACCGTGAGGTATGCCCTCACGCCGTGTTCGTGCGCCGTCTGCACGATGCGCGTCATGTCGTCAAGGCCGAAATTGGCCGACGACCGCGCCCGCATGTTCAACGTCCCCACACCGAAATATACGGCATCGGCACCCGCGTCGATGGCCGCCTGCAACGCCTCGTAACTCCCCGCGGGAGCCATGATCTCAACGTCCGATCTCTTTATCTGCAACATATCTGCTCTTCGGCTTCTCTCACCCGTTAAAACGCGCCGCCGACGCACCGCGGCCATATACCCGCCGCACGCCGACGCCGCGACATATCTCTTTTTCTACTTACTATCTTTCCTAATTACACAGCCGCCACCCGGCATCTCCAGTTACGCCGCCGGCTCACGCCGCTTATCCCGCAAGGAATTACTTCTTGCGGCCCACGAGGTTGCGCGCGAACAGACGCAGATGCTCCGTACGCTCGCGCGGGATCTCAAGCGAGTCCAAGATGGAGATCGCACGCTCGAAACGCAGCGATATCTGCTGGTTGATCGTGCGGGGCACGTCATACTTGTCATAGACGGCCTTCACGCGCGCGATCTTCTCCTCGGGGGTGAGCGTCTCGTCGCAATAGGTATGGCGCAGCGTCTCGCGGTCGGCCTCGTTCGCACGGCTCATGGCGTGAAGCATAAGGCAGGTCTTCTTGCCCTCGAGGATGTCGCCCCCGATCTTCTTGCCCAGCTCGGCCTCCGTGCCGTAGCTGTCGAGCATGTCGTCCTGCAGCTGGAAGGCCAAGCCCAACTCTATGGCAAACCGGTATATGCTGCGGCAGTCCGACTCCGACGCCTCGCCCAGCATCGCCCCTATGGATGCGGCACCGGCAAGCAGCACCGAGGTCTTCAGCTCGATCATGTTCATGTACTCGACCACGGCCACCTTGCTGCGCGACTCGAAGTCCATATCGTACTGCTGCCCCTCGCACACCTGCAGCGCCATCGCCGTGAAGGTCTTCAATACGCGGGGCAGACGGTCGGCAGGCAGCTGTTCGAGCAGCTTGTAGGCGTAGATCATCATGGCATCGCCCGAGAGTATGGCCACATTATCGCCCCAGCGCGCATAGACCGAAGGCTTGCCGCGCCGTACGGCCGCATTGTCCATGATGTCGTCATGCAGCAGCGTGAAGTTGTGGAACATCTCGATCGCGGCGGCTGCGGGCAGCGCCCCCTGCACATCTCCCCCGAAGGCGTCACAGCACAGCAGCAGCAATGCCGGACGTATGCGCTTGCCGCCTCCCGACATAGAATAGATAATCGGATTATAGAGCCGGTGCGGCTCCTCGGGCAGCGAAATCTGAGCCAAATATTTCTCAAAAAGGGTCAGTTTCTCTTCGTTGTTTTTCATCGGAACGGATTTTGTCGATTGATCGCTTCGTGCCCCCAAATTTAGGAAAAAGTTTGAATAAAAAATAATTTTATATTAACTTTGACCTGCAAACCATATGCGAAATTTCTTTTTTTGATAAACCATAAACTACCGCAATCATCATGAAAAAACTTGCAATGGGTATCGATATCGGCGGAACCAATACTGCGTTCGGTCTCGTCGACGAGGACGGTACAATCTTCAGCGAATCGGCCATCTCGACCGAAAAGTACAAGAAGTTCGACGACTATGAGGCATACATCAAGGCTCTGTGCGAGTCGATGCACGCCCTGATCGGCAGCGTATCGTTCGATTTCGAGCTCATCGGTATAGGCATCGGCGCCCCCAATGCCAACTATCACACCGGTATGATCGAGGCCCCGGCCAACCTCTGGAAGTTCCGCGACGACGAGCCCAATCCCGACGAGTCGCGCCGCATGTTCCACTTCGTGGACGACATCAAGGCTTCGTTCCCGGGTGTAGACGTCGCCATCACCAACGACGCCAACGCCGCCGCCATCGGCGAGATGGTATTCGGCAACGCCAAGGGCATGAAGGACTTCGTCGTCATCACCCTCGGTACGGGTCTGGGTTCGGGCATCGTCAGCAACGGCGAGCTCGTTTACGGACATGACGGTTTCGCCGGCGAATACGGACACATCGCCGTCGACAGCCGCACATACGGACGCCAATGCGGCTGCGGCCGCCGCGGTTGCCTCGAGGCATACGCCTCGGCTACAGGCATCAAGCGTACGGCATTCGAGCTCATGGCCAAGATGTCGTGCGACAGCGACCTGCGCGACACCCCATACTCGAAGTTCGAGGCCGTGATGCTCTCGATGGCCGCCGACAAGAAGGATCCCATCGCTCTGGAGGCTTTCCGCTATACGGGCGAGGTCCTCGGCAAGGCTCTGGCCGACCTCATGGCCACCACCTCGCCCGAGGCCATCATCCTCTTCGGCGGACTGGCCAAGGCCGGAAAGTATATCTTCGAGCCCACGAAGTGGTACATGGAGGAGAACATGATGGCCACATTCAAGAACAAGGTCAAGCTGCTCCCCTCGGGCATCGAAGGCAAGAATGCCGCCATCCTCGGCTCGTCGGCCCTCATCTGGCAGAAGCAGATCAAGTAACCGCAGCCGGAGAGACTCATACGCCAAGCCTGTCCGGCACATGCCGGGCAGGCTCGCTTTTTCGGTCGTGGCGCCCCACCACGACCAAACTTGTCATCCGTCACAATATTTTCTACCGATGGATTCCCAAAGCAGAACCAGAACCATATATCGCGTCACGTTGGCCGGCAGCGCCGTCAACGTAGCGCTCGTCGTGTTCAAGTTCATCGCCGGCCTTGTCGGGCGCAGCTCCGCAATGATCGCCGACGCCGTACACTCGCTCTCGGATTTCGCCACGGATGTCGTGGTGCTGCTCTTCGTGCGCATCTCGCGCCGCCCGCAGGATGCCGCTTACGACTACGGATACGGCAAGTATGAGACCATCGCCACGCTTATCATAGGCATGGTGCTTCTCGTCGTGGGTGCAGGCATAGCATACAGCGGCGGCTCGAAGATATACGAGGCGCTGCACGGCGCCGAACTCGAAGCACCCTCGGCCCTCGCATTCTGGATGGCCATCATCTCGATCGCCGCCAAGGAGGCCTGCTACCGCTTCACCGTCGCCGCAGGCCGCAAGGTGGGCTCGCAGGCCGTCATTGCCAATGCGTGGCACCACCGCAGCGACGCCTTCTCGTCCATAGGCACCGCGATAGGTATCGGCGGCGCCATCATCCTCGGCCCCCGCTGGCGCATTCTCGACCCCGCCGCCGCCGTCATCGTCAGCCTCTTCATCATCAAGGTTGCCGTGCAGCTGCTGCGCGAGAGCTTCGGCGAGCTGGCCGAGAAGTCGCTCCCGCCCGAGGTCGAGCAGGAGATCATCCAAATCACCGAGAGTGTCGACGGCGTCAGCTGCATACACAACCTGCGCACACGGCGCATAGGAAACTATCTGGCCATCGAGATGCACGTGCGCCTCGACGGCAGCATGACCCTCGCCGAGGCACACGACCGCTCGTCGCTCGTGGAGCGCAGGCTCAAGGAGCGGTACGGCGCCGAAACGTATGTCAGCATCCACATCGAGCCCCTCAAGAATACGCCGCGCGACAAACAGCAGGCATAGCCGCCCGACCCCGAACGGCCGAGAGAGGCCGAGAAAGAGAAGGGAAGGAGATAGTGGAAATTGGAAGAGTGTGTGATGGAAAATGTGTGAGGGAGTGATGGCGGCAAAGGCAATCATAGAAAACCTGAAAAACGAGCCCCGCACAGCGGAGCATCTAATCCAAATGAACAGACCATGAAGACAATGAAGACAATCGCAAGACTCTGCACATTGGCTGCCGTGGCATTGCTGCTCCTGCCGACGGGAGTCGGGGCGCAGAACGCGGCCGTCAGGAAGATCATGCAGACGGCGCGCGAGGATAACCGCGCCATGCACCACCTCGACATTCTGTGCAACCGTTTCGGCGGCCGCATCACCGGCTCCGACGCTCAGGAGAACGCCTTGAAGTGGGCGTCGCAGTGTTTCGAGCAGTGGGGCTACGAGGTGGAGATGGAGCAGGTCGGCACCCTCGCCACGGGCTTCAACCGCGGCGGCTGGTGGGGCCGCATGACGGGCGACGAGCAGATGACGCTCAACTTCGTCACCCCCTCCTACACCGCCGGCACGAAGGGGTTGCAGCGCGGCCACGTCGTCATCGAGCCCACCACACAGGCGGAGTTCGACCGCATCAAGGGTCGCCTGCGCGGCGCGTGGGTGCTTATCAACGGACGCTGGAACGGATATGCCGTATCGAACAGCCCGGCGGCGCGCGAACAGCGCCGCATGTTCATCGCCCGCAACCTCGAAAACGAGCGTTACAACCGCGAACAGGCGGGCGAGGACGGCGAGAAACGCCCCATAGTCAAGGACGCCACGCTCTTCTACGACGAGATGATCGAGGCGGGGGCTCTCGGCATAATACAGGCTGCGACGGTGCCTTTGACCTCGCTCTACAACACCTATGTAGTCAACGAAAAGGTGCCCTTCGACAGCCTGCCCACGCTGCCCGACATACGTCTCGACGAGGAGCAGTACAACCGCATCCGCACCCTCGTGGAGCAGCGGCGCAACGTGGAGCTGGAGTTCGACATACGCAACCATTTCCGTCTGGGCCCCATCCCCTACCACAACCTCGTGGCCACGCTCAAGGGGTCGAAGCACCCCGACGAGTATGTGGTTGTGGGGGCACATATCGACTCCTTCGACTCGGCTACGGGAGGCGTCGACTGCGGCTCGGGTGTCTCGGCCGTAATGGAGGCGGCGCGCATGATCGCCACGTCGGGAGCCAAGCCCGACCGCACCATAATCTTCATCCTCTTCACAGCCGAGGAGTTCGGCCTGTGGGGATCGAAGGCGTGGGTCGAGGCCCATCCCGACATGGTGCCCCGCATATCGAACATGTTCAACCGCGACGGCGGCCCGATGCCATACGTAGGTTTCGCGGCGCCCCCATCGCTCAAGGGCGAGTATGAGAAGATCGCGGCACAGATACGCGAGCTCTATCCCGACTATCCGTTCGAGGTGCGCGACCTCAAGCCCCGCCAGAAACCCAACTACGGCGGCAACGACGCCTCGGTATTCGGCCATGCGGGGGTTCCCGTACTGCAGATGGACGAGCGCGATGTGAAGGGTTACAACTTCTCCTACGGCGAGATCTGGCACACCGACCGCGACCGCTACGACAAGAGCATCCCCGAATACCAGCAGCAGGCGGCCGGAGCCCTCGCGCTGATGGTGCTGGGTACGGCCAACCTGCCGAAGCGGATACCCGTGGATGAGGTCTACGTCGAGCCGGCGGAGCAGCAGAAGCAGGAGTAGAAGTCCGCACCGACGCATATACGACACTGCACACAAGCGGCGGCACGATCCTCCCGCGGGGAGTCGCGCCGCCATTTTTTTGCCGTCGAAGGCGGCGGGGCACGTGCATTTTCCGAGATAAATTTTTAACTTTGCACCCAAAATAACAATAACGACAAATCTTATGAGTTTAGAACTCAGCGAACAGGAACAACTGCGCCGCCGCTCGCTGGCCGCGCTCCGCGAACTGGGCATCGAGCCCTATCCCGCCGCCATGTTTGACGTCACGGCCACGGCCGCACAGATCACACAAGGACTCACGGCAGACAACGCCGCCGACTTTGCCGACGTACGCATCGCCGGCCGCATCATGAGCCGCCGCATCATGGGCAGCGCCTCGTTCTTCGAGTTGCAGGACCACACGGGCCGAATACAGGTATATATCCGCCGCGACGACATCTGTCCCGAGGGTGACCCCACCCTCTACAACACCGTCTTCAAGAAGCTGCTCGACATAGGCGACTTCGTCGGCGTCGAGGGCTTCGCCTTCATCACCAACACGGGCGAGAAGTCGGTGCACTGCCGCCGCCTCACAATCCTCTCGAAGTCGATACGCCCCCTGCCCATAGCCAAGGAGAAGGACGGCAAGCAGTTCGATGCGCTGACCGACCCCGAGGTGCGCTACCGCCAGCGTTATGTCGATCTGGTGGTCAACCCGCAGGTGCGCGACATCTTCATCAAGCGCGCCAAGATCATCACCACCATGCGCGAGTTCTTCAACGAGCAGGGCTATCTCGAGGTCGAGACCCCCGTACTGCAGCCCATCCCGGGCGGCGCGGCGGCGCGTCCCTTCATCACGCACCACAACGCCCTCGACATGGACTTCTACATGCGTATCGCCACGGAGCTCTACCTCAAGCGCCTTATCGTCGGAGGCTTCAACGGCGTCTACGAGCTGGGCAAGAACTTCCGCAACGAGGGCATGGACCGCACCCACAACCCCGAGTTCACCTGCATGGAGATATATGTCGCCTACAAGGACTACCGCTGGATGATGGGCTTCACGGAGCGGCTGCTGGAGCGTATATGCATGGCCGTGAACGGCACCACCGAGGTGATGATAGGCGAACACAGGATATCGTTCAAGGGCCCCTTCCGCCGTCTGCCCATGACCGAGGCTATAAAGGAGAAGACGGGCTACGACATCACGGGCCAGAGCGAGGAGCAGCTGCGCGAGGCGTGCCGCCGACTGAATGTCGAGATCGACGACACGATGGGCAAGGGAAAACTCATCGACGCCATCTTCGGGCAATATTGCGAGGGCGACCTCATACAGCCCACCTTCGTGTGCGACTACCCGATCGAGATGTCGCCGCTGTGCAAGCGCCACCGCGACAACCCCGACCTTACGGAGCGTTTCGAGCTCTTCGTCGCCGGCAAGGAGCTCTGCAACGCCTACACCGAGCTCAATGACCCGATCGACCAGCTGGAGCGTTTCCAAGAGCAGCTGCGCCTCTCGGAGAAGGGCGACGACGAGGCCATGTTCATCGATATGGACTTCGTGCGTGCGCTGGAGTACGGCATGCCATCATGCTCGGGCATGGGTATGGGTATCGACCGTCTGATAATGTTCATGACCAACCAGACAACCATACAGGAGGTGCTTCTCTTCCCGACGATGCGCCCCGAAAAGAAGGTCGTGGCCGACGACGAGGAGCGCTATACCGCCATCGGCATACCGGCCGAGTGGGTGCCCGTCATGCAGAAGATGGGATATATCACCGTAGAGTCTCTGGGCAAGCTCGCCGCAGGCAAGTTCTTCAACGACCTGTGCGGCTTCAACAAGAAGAACAAGCTCGGACTGAAGAACCCCACCGCCGACGAGGTGAAGGCGTGGTGCGAGGCCGCTGCCGTGGAGAAGTAGTAGTGGCATTAAAATAGGAATGCCGCACGGCTGCCGGAGATAAGCGACACGTAAAAGGATGCAGAAAATCCCGTAAAGGTAAAACGGAACGGGGAACAGAATAGTAACTTACAAGTCAAACAATAAAAACGATCGAAAAAAATGAGAAAGAAGATTGTTGCAGGAAACTGGAAGATGAACACTCTGCCCGCAGAGGGTGTTGAGTTGGCCAAGAACATCGTGGCCGGACGCGGCGAGGTTTGCTCGTGCGTGAACTTCATCGTATGCCCCCCCTTCACCCACCTCTCGCAGGTGATTGACGCCGTGAAGGGTTCGGACATCGCCGTAGGTGCGCAGAACTGCGCCGCCGAGGCAAAGGGTGCATACACCGGTGAGGTGGCTGCCTCGATGATCGCAGCGCTGGGTTGCGAGTATGTCATCCTCGGTCACTCGGAGCGCCGCCAGTATTACGGCGAGACCTCGGAGACGCTCAACAAGAAGATGGCACAGGCTTACGCAAACGGCCTGAAGCCCATCTACTGTGTAGGTGAGAACCTTGCCGAGCGCGAGGCCGGCAAGCACTTCGACGTTGTGAAGGCTCAGATCGAGGAGGTCGTATTCAACCTCACGCCCGAGCAGTTCTCGCAGCTCGTTATCGCCTACGAGCCCGTCTGGGCCATCGGCACCGGCAAGACCGCCACGGCTGATCAGGCCGAGGAGATCCACGCATACATCCGCAAGGTGCTGGCCGAGAAGTTCGGCGCCACAGCAGCCGAGTGCCCCATCCTCTACGGCGGCAGCTGCAAGCCCTCGAACGCTGCCGAGATCTTCGCCAAGGAGGACGTCGATGGCGGCCTGATCGGAGGCGCTGCCCTCAAGGCCGAAGACTTCCTCGCCATCGGCAAAGGTTTTCAGAAGTAATCTCTTCGGATAGAGAGACAACTCAATAAGAACGGGTCGGACCTCGATGAAAAGGTCCGACCCGTCTGTTTTATCTGTGAGGCATCAGTCGCCCCGTTACGGACGGCACGCCGTTACGCCCATACCGTGATGGCGCTCCAGAGGTCGCCGATGCGGACATAGATGTAAGAGTCGTAACGGTTCTCCATGTCGACAATCCACTCGCCGTTGGCATCGCGCCTGACAACCAAACCCGACGTCGTCACAATCTCGTCGGCACGGTTCAGAAGCTCGGCATCCTGCTTTTCGAGCACGGTGCCATAGCTCCCCCCGAGGTTATACTCGCGGTCGAAAGGCTCGGGCAGGATGCCGGCATTGCCGGCTTTATCGGCATAGTAGACCACCTTGGCGCCCGTCATGCCCGTCTTCCCCGTTACGGCATCCTCGCCCATAATCTCCGACTCGACACGCATGCGGTAGAAGGTCGCACCGGCCGCCAGCGCAATGTGTCCCGACGGGAACTCGTGCAGAGACTCGCCGTCATAGACGAGATATCCGCCGCCCACATCGACGGCAGTCTTGCGCACGAGGTTGTCGAAACGAATCGGCACACCGTTCAGGCCGTTCACGCGGCCGACGTATGCTATCACAGCCGACGAGCAGACGAAGTTGCCCGCATCGTCGACATATACGTCCGACGAGCCGAGCAGGGTGCGGCCGTTCGACTCGTTCATCATGTTGAGTAAGGCGCTGCCCGCAGGGTCGCCCTTGCCCCCGTCATCCTTCGAGCAGGCGCCGAAGGCCACAGTACACAGGGCAAATGCAGCAAACAAGATCTTTTTCATATCCAAATTCGGGTTTTTCGGTTTACGTCGGGCGGCCACACCGCCCGATTACGTTACAAATATAGTGTTTTTTCGCCGTTTGCAATACCCCCCCCCATAAAAACCGAAATATTTGCGCCGCAACGTTTTTTGCCCTCTAACGGGAGGATTCACACCGTTGCGGCGCGGATTTTGACGCTCGACGACAGGTATGGCCGACACGCACTATAACCGCGACCTTGTGGTGGCGAACATCCTCTTCGGGGCGAACTTCTCATTCTACGTCTCGCTCACCGACGGCGGCATGGACTTCCGCCTCATATTCCTCTGCCAGATTCTGGTCGGGGTTGTGGTCTTCGTGCCCGCGGCCGCCGTCACACGCGCCTTCTACCGTCTGACGCTGCGCGACGCCGCCGTCATGGCCCTCGTCACGCTGCTCATAGTCTACGGGTGGCTCTACATGCTGCTGTGGGGCGCCTCGCTCACATCCCCCATCGACGCCTCCACCATAGCCACACTCGGACCCGCATTCACTCTCGTCACGGCCATCATCCTGCGCCACCGCCGTGTCATCTGGGCCGACATCGCAGGTATCATCTTCGCCCTTGCCGGCGGCGCCGTGCTCATATTCAACCGCGGCGAGGGGCTCGTACGCGGCAGCGAGGGTTACGGCAACCTCATCGTCCTCGGCGCCGTCATCGCCGCCGCCGTGAACACCGTCCTCATCAAGCCGCAACTCACGCGGCTGGGCGTGAGGCAGGTGCTCGGGTGGTGCTATCTCATGGCCGCCGCTGCCGTCACGCCCCTCATCATACGTTACGCCTCGGCCGACACCGTCCGGATGCTGAGCCACGCGGCCCTGACGCTCCGAACCGAGATTCTCTACCTGCTCATCTTCGGCACCGTGCTGCCCATATACCTGCTCTACCGCGGCGCCGCGGGCCTCACGTCGGTACATACGGCCCTCTACCGCTATATCCAGCCCATAGTGGCCACGGTCCTCGCCCTCGTGCGGCGGCAGGAGCACGTCGACCGCGCCAATACCGTCGCCGCAGGGCTTATCGTCGCGGCCGTCATCTTCACGATGATAGGTTTTTCTCACGCAAAGCGTACACATCAACAGAAAAAGTTGTAACTTTGTACTACACGGGACGAAAGCCCTGCCATACACAAAATCCTACAACTTAAAGAAACCTTAAAAATGGAGACCCCGAACAGGATCTTACATACGGTCGTGGCAAGCCTTGCCGCGGCCGCATTTTTTATCTTCACGGCGTGCACGGCCGCCCCGCAGGCCGATATCTACACAACCACGGCCACGGCAGACCGTCTCTTCGACCACACCCGGCAGGCTCTCGAGAGCCGCAGCCGCGACACCCTGCCCGCAATAACCATCGACACGGCCTCGCGCCTGCAGCCCGTCTACGGTTTCGGTGCCGCCATAACCGGCTCGACATGCTACAACCTGCTGCGCATGGGCGAGGCCGACCGCGACTCGCTTCTGCGCGAGTGTTTCGACCCCGGCCGCATGGCCTTCAGTTTCATACGCATATCGATCGGGGCATCGGACTTCTCGCTCGACGAGTACACCTGCTGCGACCGCCCCGGAATAGAGTTCTTCGAACTGCACGAGTACGACCGCCGCGACCTGATCCCCATACTCAAACGCATACTGGAGATAAACCCCGCGGTGAAGATCGTCGCCTCGCCGTGGTCGTGCCCGCGGTGGATGAAGATCGGATACGACAATGACCGTCCCTTCGAGAGCTGGACCGACGGCCGCCTCAACCCACGATACTATGACGACTATGCCGAATATTTCGTGCTGTGGATCGCCGAGATGGAGGCCGCCGGAATACCCGTATATGCCGTAACGGTGCAGAACGAGCCCCTCAACCGCGGCAACTCGATGTCGCTCTACATGGGGTGGGAGCAGCAGCGCGACTTCATCCGCGACCACCTCGGCCCCGCCTTCGAGCGCAACGGCATCGACACCAAGATATGGATCTTCGACCACAACTACAACTACGACAACATAGCCGACCAGCAGGACTACCCGCTCCGCATCCTTGCCGACACGGCCGCCGCACGCTACATCGCGGGCTCGGCATGGCACAACTACGGCGGCCGCGTCGAGACCCTCGACCGCATACACGACGCCTGTCCCGACAAGGAAATATTCTTCACCGAGGCCTCGATCGGCACGTGGAACTACGACTTCGGCAAGTGTCTGGTCAACGACTTCGCCTCGATATTCCTCGGCACGCTCAACCGCTGGGGCCGCGGCGTGACGCTCTGGAACCTGCTTCTGGACGAGAAGGGCGCCCCCAACCGACCCAAGGGGTGCCGCACATGTTACGGCGCCATCGAGATCTCGAGCGAGAGCTACGACTACGCCTCGCTCGTGCGCAAGAGCCACTACTACGACATCGCCCACTGCTCGAAGGTCATAGCCCCGGGGGCCGTGCGGCTGGCCTCCGCGTCGGAGTGCGGCGAGGCCATAGTCTCGGCCGCCTTCGCCAACCCCGACGGCTCCTATGCCCTTGTCGCCGCCAACCTCTCCGAGAGCGAACGCAGCGTAGAGATTACCGGTACCGGACGATACCTTACGCTCACCCTGCCCCCGCGCTCGATCGTATCGGCCAAGTGGTGATAATCAGCCATAAGGAACGATGCGGGGCCGCACCTTTCGGAAGGTGCGGCCCCGTATGCGTCTATGTATGTCTCTGTAACAGGCGTTATGCCTTGTCCTCAGGCTCGGACCCGTCGCCGCCGCGCAGGGCCTCGCGCCACGTCTCGGGCACCTCGACCGACGACTGCGCCGCCATGTCGAAGGCCACCATCACCGCACGGCAGCGCGTACACTCGACGCCGTCGCTGCGCACGATGCGCTGCATGAGCGTGATGCTCTTATGCCCTACGGACTCCACCTCGCTCTCGACCGTGATCTCGTCCTCGTAGCGTATCTGTACCATGAAGTCGGTATGCGCCGATACCGTCACGGCCGACGTCCCGCGCGCGACGCTCCCCACGCCCAGACGCGCAAAGAGATCGGTCTTGCCCAGATCGAGATAGGCATACTGCGCCGTGTTGTTCACATGGCGGAAAGGATCGATGTCGCAGAAACGCTTCTGCACCGCGGTCTTCACTCTCGGCCCCATGGCGTCACTTGCGTATGATCTTCACCTCGCCGCGCGGCCCGAAGGCTACGATCGAGCTGGGCTTGCCCGTGGGGTGTCCCTGCACGCGCGGATTCACCACATAATCCACACCGTCGATGATCTCGCGGCTCACCTTGTCGAGTCCCTTCGGGGTCTCCTCACCCGAGATGTTGGCCGAGGTCGAGACTATCGGCTTGCCGAACCGCCGCAGCAGCTGTTGGCAGAACTCGTGGTCGGGCACGCGCACACCCAGCGTCCCCGTCTCGGGGATGAGGTTCGGCGCCACCCCCACGGCACCCTCCAGAATCAACGTCAGCGGCTTGGTCGCCATCTCCAGAACCTCGAAGGCTATGCCCGGCGCCTTGTTGACGTAACGCACGATCATGTCGGCATCGCGGCACAGCACCAGCATCGAGTGCTTGTTGACGCTGCGTTTAAGTTCGTAGATGCGCTCCACGGCCTTCTCGTCCGTAGCGTCGCACCCTATGCCCCACACCGTATCGGTGGGATAGAGGATCAATCCCCCGCGTCGCAGCACCTCAAGCGCCGCTTCCACTTCCTTTTCCATCATAATACAGGCGATATTTTCGGCAAAAATAACGATTTTAACGTCAGCGGCCCCGCCTCGGGCAGGAATTTTTATGCGGAGGTTGTCCGAAAGCGATTATTTTACTAATTTTACGGCGCCAAAATCCGGCAACGGCCTTTTACGCCGCACGATGCCGCTGCAACTGACATAACAACATATTGGTTTAACTCAAGCCGCGAACCGCCCCGGCAGGCGGCCCGCACCGAAAATAACTACACAAAATTATGGGAAGAGCTTTTGAATACCGTAAAGCGAGAAAACTGAAGCGCTGGGGACATATGGCGCGCGTATTCACCAAGATCGGCAAGGAGATCGAGATCGCAGTCAAGGCCGGAGGATCGGACCCCTCGGGAAATACCCGCCTGCGTATCCTCATCCAGAACGCAAAGGCCGAGAACATGCCTAAGGAGAATATCGAACGTGCCATCAAACGCGCTACCGATAAGGACGCCGCCGACTACAAGGAGGTGATCTATGAAGGTTACGGCCCCCACGGTATAGCCTTCCTCGTCGAGACCGCTACCGACAACACAAACCGTACGGTCGCCAGCCTCCGCATGTATTTCAACAAGTGCGGCGGTACCCTCGGTACTTCGGGCAGCGTGGCATTCATGTTCGAACACAAGTGTGTCTTCAAGTTCCGCGTGCCCGCAGGAACCGACCTCGAGGAGCTCGAACTCGAAATGATCGATCTGGAGGTCGACGAGTTCTATCCCGAAGAGGACACAATCACCGTATATGCACCCTACGAGTCGTTCGGCGCCATCCAGAAGTGGATCGAGGACAAGGGCTTCGAGACTATATCGGGTGAGTCGGTGCGCATCCCCGTCGACACCAAGGAACTGTCGGCCGAGGAGCGCGAGTCGGTAGAGAAACTTCAGGAGCGCATCGAGGAGGATGACGACGTGGTGAACGTCTACACCAACATGCGCGAGCCCGAAGACGACGAAGCCGACGAGGAGTAATTTTCCCCGTCTCATATACCTGTCGTTACAAACCCAAGGGGCCAATCAAGGGGTCGAGTCAAGGGGTGCAGTCCAAGGGGCCGAGTCCAAAGAGGGGGCGAATCCCAAGGAGGCGAGTCAAGGGGTGCAGTCCAAGGGGCCGTCAAGGAGGTACAGGACGAATCCAATGGGCTTCAATCAGAAGGGCTGGCGCCAATCCAAGAGGCTGCGGGTCTGAAATGTACGGGTCTGTACAGGCACTAATCTACATAAGAATATCGAACAAAAGGACGTTCCGCTGAAGTGAACGTCCTTTTCGTTTTCGGGGTGCACACACAACAAACAAAGATGCACACTCAAGAAACAATATGGCGGGCTCCATTTCCATAGCCCGCCTCATTATTATATCTTCATTATAATACGTCTCGTCAATCCTCGGCTTCACTCCGCCACGTCACTCCGCCTCTTCACTCTGCCGCGGCTTGCGCCCCTTGCGGTGCGCCGACGACTCCGCGGCCAGACGCTCGGCACGCTCCCGCTCCTCGCGTTCGCGCTCTGCGCGCTCGGCCTCGGCCTCCGCGCGCGTCACATCGCACACCTTCGTCAGACCCTCCTCCGCGGCCAGACGCTCCATCAAGGCATAGGCCTCGTCGTAGTCGTTGTGTATCTCGCCGTCGAGGATGGCGTTCTTGATCGCCTCCTTGATGCGGCCGATCGTACTGCACGGACGCAGAGCGTAGCAGCGCATGATGATATCGCCCGAGACCGGCGGCTGGAAGTTGCGTACACGGTCGCGCTCCTCCAGATCGCGCATCTTGCGCCGCACAAGCTCGAAGTTGGACATGTACCGCTTCACCTTCGAGTCGATGCCCGACGTGATGTCGGCCTCGCAGAGCGTCATAAGCGCCTCCACGTCGTCCCCCGCCTCGAACAACAGACGCCGCACGGCCGAGTCGGTCACCATATCCTCCGAGAGGATTATGGGCCGCAGGTGCAGGAAGACCATCTTCTGCACGAACTTCATGTGTTCGTTCATCGGCAGCTTCAGACGCCGGAATATCGCCGGCACCATCTTCGAACCCACAACCTCGTGCTGGTGGAACGTCCACCCCACACGCTTGTCGTAGGCCTTGGTCAGCGGCTTGGCTATGTCGTGCAGCAGCGCCGCCCACCGCAGCCACAGGTCGTCGCTGCGGCGCGCAACGTTGTCCAGCACCTTGAGCGTATGCAGGAAGTTGTCCTTATGTGCATGCTGCCCCACGCGATCCACACCGCGCAGACGGTGCAGTTCGGGGAATATCAGCTCCAGAAGGCCCGTCCGCTCCAGCAGGTCGAAGCCTATCGACGGCACGGGCGAGAGCATTATCTTGTTGATCTCCGTGATGATACGCTCACCCGAGACGATCTCGATACGGCGGCGGTTGCGCTCGATGGCCTCGAACGTCTCGGCCTCGATGTCGAATCCCAGCTGCGTGGCGAAGCGCACGGCCCGCATCATGCGCAGCGGATCGTCCGAGAAGGTTATGTCGGGGTCGCACGGCGTGCGGATGATGCAGTCCTCAAGATCGTCCATGCCGTAGAAGGGATCCACCAACTCACCGAACCTCTCTCCGTTGAGCGACCACGCCAGCGCGTTGATGGTAAAGTCGCGGCGCCGCTGGTCGTCCTCCAGCGTACCCGCCTCAACGGAGGGTTTGCGCGAGTCGTGGGAATAGGACTCCTTGCGCGCCCCCACGAACTCGACCTCGACGCCGCCGGCACGCACCATGGCCGTCCCGAAACGTCGGAATACGGCGACGCGCGAATGCACCTCGCGGCCCAGAGCCTCCGCCACGGCGATGCCGTCGCCCACAACCACGACATCCACATCGGTCGAGGGGCGCCGCAGATAGTAGTCGCGCACGTAGCCCCCCACGACGTATGCCTCGACACCCATGGCGTCGACGATACGCGAGAGGCGGTGGAAGAGGGGTTTGTCCAGAGGCGAGGAGTTGTTCATCGGCAGCGGCTTGCGTCAAAGGTTTCGGAGGTCAGTGCCCCAGACAGCGGCGGTAGAGACGCACCGTATTCTCCATGCCGTACCACAGGGCGTCGCATATAAGCGCATGGCCTATCGACACCTCGTCGCACCACGGGATGCGCTCGGCAAAGTAGGCCAGATTATCCAGATTGAGGTCATGGCCGCCGTTAAGACCCAGACCCACGCGGCGCGCCGTCTCGGCAGCCTCCACGTATGGGGCGATGGCAGCCTCGCGGTCGGCGCCGTAGCCTGCGGCGTAGGCCTCAGTATAGAGCTCCACACGCCGCGCCCCGCACGCCGCAGCACCCTCGACCATCTCGCTCACGGGGTTGACGAAGATCGAAGTACGGATGCCCGCCTCGTTGAAGCGGCCGCAGATATCGGTCAGGAACCCGCGGTTGCGGACCGTATCCCAGCCCGCATTCGAGGTAATGGCGTCGGCAGCGTCCGGCACAAGCGTAACCTGCGCGGGCACGACCTCCAGCACCAGATCCACGAACGACGGGATCGGGTTGCCCTCGATGTTGAGTTCGGTGGAGATGGCGGCCTTAAGGTCGCGCACGTCCTGATAACGTATATGTCGGGCATCGGGACGCGGATGCACCGTGATACCCTCGGCACCGAACCGCTCTATGGCCAGAGCGGAACGTACCACGTCGGGGAGATTGCCGCCGCGCGAGTTGCGCAGAACGGCGATCTTATTGATGTTTACGCTGAGTTTTGTCATGGCTCGAAAAAACCTTTTGCGGCTGCCGTCGCCGATGCCGCCGACGCCCACTCCTTCAAGGAGTATGCCCCGCACGGCCGGCTGCAAATAAATTTGCTATGCAGCGCCTCATGTGCTATCTTTGCGGGGTAAAGTTACTCATTTTTTCCGACGCGAGGATGAAAATCATACTTTTTTCCCGGGACCAGATAGACCACCGTCCGCAGCAGATGGCGCAGGTCTTCCGCGCCATCGAACGCAACGGCTTCACTTTCGCCGTAAACGAGGAGTTCGCCCGCATCGTGGCCCACACGCTCGGCCGCGTGATCGACCCCGCCGACATATACCGCGACACCACGGGCCCGCAGCCGCGCGAGAGCGTCATGGTATGCTACGGCGGCGACGGAACCCTGCTCGAAGGCATACAGCGCTTGAGCGACAAGTCGATTCCCGTGGCGGGGATCAACTTCGGGCACCTCGGCTTCCTCACCACGGCCACGCGCGAGGGCGTCGACGCCCTGTTCGACGACATAGCGCGCGGACGCCTGCTCACGCAGCCGCGAACGATGCTCCGCATCGAGGGTGTGCGCGGCGCCGAAGGGCCCCTGCTGGCGCTCAACGAGGTGGCCGTACAGCGTCTCGAGGCCTCGATGATAAAGGTCGTGGCGCGCGTCGACTCCCAGATCGTCGCCAACTACAACGGCGACGGCGTCATCGTCGCAACACCCACAGGATCCACAGCCTACTCGCTCAGCGCCGGAGGCCCCATCCTCTCCCCCACGTGCGCATGTTTCGTCATCTCGCCGCTGGCGCCACACAACTTCGGCATGCGCCCCGTCGTCATCCCCGATTCGAGCAGCATAGAGCTCCAGCTCCACTCGCGCCGCGGCCCCGCACAGCTCTCCGTCGACAACCGCACATACCCGCTCGACGACGGCGACAGCATCACCATAGCCCGCGCCGAGCAGAGGATTTTATTGGCTGTACCGCACAATATATCATTTTACGAGACGTTACATAGTAAAATGATGTGGGATGTGGACATCCGCAATTAGGCGCGCCGACACGCGCCGTGGGGATCGTATGCCCCCGCGCACGGCCGGCGCCACGGATAAAAAGCCCGACAAAGCTTTCTTTTCCGAGTAAAATTGTCTACATTTGCAGGTTATATGAACCAAACGACTCGAATACCAACGCACGTGGCCATAATAATGGATGGCAACGGCCGCTGGGCCCGCCGTCGCGGCAAGGAACGCTACGAGGGGCACATAGCCGGTGTGGACGCCCTGCGCGCCACGGTCATAAACGCCACCGAATACGGCGTCCGCTATCTCACCGTATATGCCTTCTCGACCGAGAACTGGGGCCGCCCCCAACAGGAGGTCGAAGCCCTCATGCACCTTATATGCAAGGGGGTGGAGATGGAGGCCCCCGCCCTCGTAAAGCAGGGCGTACGCGTGCGTATCCTCGGCGACAAGAGCCGTTTCTCGGGTGAGGTGCTCGAGGCCCTCGACCGCATCGAGAGCCGCACCGCCAACGGCACCCGCTTGGACCTCATACTCGCCCTCAACTACTCGTCCCGCAGCGAAATAACCGCCGCGGCACGGAATCTGGCACGTATGGCCGCCGCAGGCGAGATCTCCCCCGACGACATCACCGAAGAGAGCTTCTCGCAGGCGCTCTACACGGCCGGCATCCCCGATCCCGATCTGGTCATACGCACAAGCGGCGAGTACCGTCTGAGCAACTTCCTCCTCTGGCAGACATCCTATGCCGAATTCTACTTCACCGACACGCTGTGGCCCGACTTCGACAAGGCCGCCTTCGAGAAGGCCATGCAGGAGTATGCCGCCCGCGACCGCCGTTACGGGCTGGTCAAGCAAGATGAGCAGGAAGAGCAGGAAGAGCAGGACAAACAGCAATAACCGTAACCCCGAGGGCCGATCCGACTGAAGATAACGAGAGGGTCAGTCAGAAGATAAAAAGAGGGGTGTCAGGCTGGATAAAGATAAAAGGGACGATCCCACTGAAGATGACAAGATAACAAGCTGGGATTCCGGCTGAGAATAACAAGACAACAAGCGGGGGAATCCGCCCGGAAATGACAAGCGGAACGGCCCACCCAAAGATAACGCGAGGGACAATCCGCCCGAAGATGACAAGCGGAACGGCCCGACAGAGAGAGATAACACTAAACCGATAGGGAAAAAGAAACTTTTTGTTGATTAAATGAGATACGCAGGCAAACAAATCGTTGCGGTCGCAGCGGCGCTCCTCCTCATGGCGGGCTTCGCTTCGGCCCAGACTCAAGATACGGTTCGCGTCGACAAGACAGACCGCGAAGCAGAGCAGAGCCTCAAGGAGCAGAATGCCGACAAGCAGCAGCAAGACGAGGATGAGGAGGAGGACGACGGGTCACACTTCGACCGCAACGCTCCGGTCATGAGCGCCGAAGCCGAGCCCCATCTCTACTATATCCGCAAGGTGAACGTCTACGGCGTCCGCTTCCGCGATAAGAACCTGCTTCTGTCGACGTCGGGCCTCATGCCGGGCGATTCGCTCTATCTGCCCAGCACCTTCATATCGGACGCCATAACGCGTCTGTGGAACCAGCGCTACTTCTCCGACGTGGAGATCGGTGCCGAGATCGAGGGCGACAGCATCGACCTCAATGTCTTCCTTCAGGAGCGGCCGCGCGTGCGCAGCTGGTCTTTCGAGGGCGAGCACATAGGCCGCAGCAAGCAGAAGGACCTTATGGACGAGCTCAAGCTCAAGGCCGGAACCGAACTCTCGGACTACGTCATCGACAAGAACGAGAAGCTCATCAAGAAGCACTTCATATCGAAAGGATTCCGCAATGTGGAGGTCTCGACCCGCATCGAGAACGACTCCATACGTCAGAACATGGTCAACGTCACCTTCCGCATCGACCGCAACGAGAAGGTGCGCGTGGGGAGCATCACCTTCAGCGGCAACACCCAGTTCAAGGAGCGCCGCCTGCGCCGCACGTTCAAGAAGACCCACCAGAAGAGCATAAACTTCTTCCAGAACACCAAGCTCAACGAGGAGGACTACAAGGAGGACAAGAACCTGCTCATCGACTTCTACAACTCGCAGGGCTACCGCAACGCCACGATCCTCTCGGACTCGGTCTACGCCATCAACCCCGAGCGCATAGGCATACACATCGACCTCTCGGAGGGCGACAAGTTCTACATCCGCAACATCAAGTGGATCGGCAACTCGATCTACCCCACCGAGGAACTGCAACAGATCTTCGGCGTCAAGTCCGGCGATACATACGACAAGAAGTCGATGCACAAGCGTCTGGGCATAGGCCGCGAGATGAATCCCGACGGAATGTCAGTGGCAAACCTCTACCAGAACAACGGTTACCTCATGTCGCAGATCGAGCCTTCGGAGATCGTCGTAGGCAAGGACTCGATCGACCTCGAGATCAAGGTATTCGAGGGCAAGCCCTTCACCGTAAACGAGGTGGGCATCTCGGGTAACAACCGCGTCGACGACGAGGTGATCCGCCGCGAGCTCTACGTCTTCCCGGGCGAGTTGTACAACCGCGCGCTGCTGATGCGTACGCTGCGTATGCTCATGGGCATGGGACACTTCGACGCCGAGCAGCTCCAGCCCGACATACAGCCCGTCTCGAGCGACAAGGTGAACGTCAACTTCCCGCTCGTGGAGACCGCCAGCGACCAGTTCAACGTCGCCGGAGGTTGGGGATCGGGATCGTTCGTCGGCTCGGTCGGCATCACTCTGAACAACCTCTCGACACGAAACCTCTTCAAGAAGGGTACGTGGACGCCATACCCCATGGGCCAGAACCAGAAGTTCTCGATCTCGGGACAGACCAACGGTACATATTACAAGGCCATCGCCGCCAGCTTTACCGATCCGTGGGTGGGCGGACACAAGCCCAACTCGCTCACCGTATCGGGACACTGGTCGGAGCAGAACAACGCATACTACGTATGGCAGTCGGCCACGATGTATTTCCGTTCGTTCGGTCTGGCCGCGGGCCTCGGCAAGCGACTCAAGTGGCCCGACCCCAACTTCTCGCTCTATCTCGAGGCGCAATATACGCGTTACAGCCTCAAGAACTGGAACTACTTCATCATGAGCAACGGCGTGGCAAACGAGCTCTCGTTCAAGGTTGCGCTGTCGCGTTCGACCGTCGACCAGCCGATCTACCCCCGTTCGGGATCGGAGTTCTCGGCCGTGCTCACACTCACGCCCCCATACTCGCTCTGGGACGGCCGCGACTACTCGGATTCGAGCATGCCCGACAGAACCCGCTACAAGTGGATCGAGTACCACCGCTGGCAGTTCAACGCCCGCTGGTTCCTCCCCATATCGCGTAACAACAAGTTCGTCCTGATGGCCGCCGCCGAGATGGGATTCCTCGGCCACTACAACAAGAACAAGGTCTCGCCCTTCGAGCGTTTCGAGGTCGGAGGCGACGGTATGAGCGGATATACGATCTACGGTGTGGACATCATCCGCCTGCGCGGTTACGAGAACGGTGCCCTCGACCCCACAAGCGATTACTCGATAGGCTACAACAAATATACTATGGAGCTGCGTTATCCCGTTATATTGAAGGAGTCGTCGCAGATCTACGTACTCGGATTCCTCGAGGGCGGTAACGGTTACAGCTCGTGGAAGGATTTCTCGCCCTTCAGGATCAAGCGTTCGGCAGGTCTCGGCGTCAGAATTTATCTCCCGATCGTCGGACTGTTGGGTCTGGACTGGGGTTGGGGATTCGACGCCCCCGCGGGCTCGACACGCCGCAGCGGAAGCCAGTTCCACTTCACCATGGGTCAAACATTCTGACATGATTGGCAGAATATTTGAAAATAAATTCATACATTTGTAAGTTAGTGCCACATAAAACCGAGTTATTATGAAACGATTGACATTGATCTTGGCATTCGCTCTGTCGGCCGTGGGATTCGCCGCCGCACAGAATACCGCCGTGGTGAACAGCGAAAAGATATTCAAATCGATAGACGCATACAACGAGGCCATCAAGCAACTTGACCAGATGGCCGAGCAGTACCAGAAGGATGTAGACGAGAAGTTCAAGGCCGTGGAGGATCTCTACAACGCCTACATGCAGCGCAAGTCGACCCTCTCGCAGGCCTCGCAGCAGGCAAACGAGGAGAACATCCTCAAGATGGAGAAGGAGGCCACCGATTTTCAGGAGTCGATCTTCGGCACCGACGGCACGCTCATGAAACGCCGCATCGAGCTTATACAGCCCATACAGAAGCAGGTCTTCGGCGCTATCGAGACCTACGCCAAGCAACATGACATCGACATGGTAGTCGACATCGCGCAGAACGCCACCATGCTCTACTACTCGCCCGATGTGGACCACACGCAGGATATAATCGACATGCTGAAGGCACCTGCGGCAACGGCCCCCGCAACAACGGCGACAACGGCAACGGCAGCTCCCGCAACGGCGGCGCAGCAATAGCACTGCGACAGCGCGGCAGAAATGCACCATGACGGCGCTGCAACAAGGACGCATGCAACAGAAAACAGAACATAAAATTACACACGTAAGAAAACCATGAAAAAAGCATTGAAACTAACCCTTGTGGTTGTATGTACGATGATCTCGACATCGCTCTTCGCACAGAAGTTCGGCCGCATCAACTCTCAGGAGATCGTAACCAGCATGAACGAGTTCAAGGAGGCGCAGACGCAGATACAGGCCTATGCCAAGGATCTCGACGCGCAGCTTGAGACCATAGGCGTGGAGTTCAACACCAAACTGCAGGAGTTCCAGCAGAGTGCCGATACGCTCGGCGACGCCATGCGTCAGCTCAAAGAGAAGGAGCTCAACGACCTCCAGACCCGTTATCAGGAGTTCCAGCAGATGGCCAGCAGCGACATGCAGAAGAAGCAGATGGAGCTTCTGCAGCCCATACAGCAGAAGTGTGTCGATGCCATCAAGGAGGTAGCGCAGGCCGGAGGCTATATCGTTGTCTTCGACATGGCGACCGGATCGCTCGCCTATATCGACGAGGCTGCCACGACGGATATCAGCGCCGAGGTCAAGGCCAAGCTCGGCATACAGTAACGATACGCATTCCCGAGGCCGCGGCCAGCGGCCCCGAAGCATACCGTCCCGACAGGGGCGAGGCGTAGGCGGGACACTTCCCATAAAAGGAGTGTCCCGCGTACGTTTGCATACAGCCACGACCATATACGGCGCACAGCCGCATGCCGAGGCCCATTGGAGAGGCAAAGCCATGGCCGTTCGGCAAAAAATCACTATCTTGGGGGCTGCAAAAACTACATTCTTACCTATGATGAACCGAAACCTTCTCCGCGCCGCAGCCGCAATGGCCGTGACACTATTCACATTTCTCGCACAGCCGGCCGCCGCATCCGAACCCGTACCTCCGGCACAGCTTCCGCGTCTGATCGACTCGGGAACGTTCCCCACGGGACATATTCAGGGCATAGCCGTCGACACCGAACACCGATACATATACTACTCCTATACGACGATGCTGGTCAAGGCCGACATGCAGGGCCGCGTCGTGGGCACGGTCACGGGACTCGTGGGACACCTCGGCAGCCTCACCTTCAACGCCGAGGACGGTCGTGTATACGGCTCGCTCGAATACAAGAACGACGCCATCGGCCGCGGCATCCTCGCCGCGAGCGGCCACGATGGGGAGATAAACGATGGTTTCTATATCGCCATATTCGATGTCGACCGCATCACCCGCACGGATATGAGTGCCGAGCGTGACGGCGTCATGACCGCAGTATTCATAGGCGACATTCTGCGCGACTACACGGCCACCGTCCGGACCGAGCAGGGGGAGCGGCAGCACCGCTTCGGGTGCAGCGGCTTCGACGGCATCACATTCGGGCCGCGCTTCGGCCGCACGGGCGGCCACCGCTATCTGACCCTCAGCTACGGCATCTATGACGACACCACCCGAACAGACAACGACTATCAGGTGCTTCTGCAATACGACACGCGCCGCTGGCGCCGCTACGAGGCTCCCCTGAGCCAGAGCGCCATGCACCGCAACGGCCCCGAGCATTCCGACGGCCGATACTTCGTCTTCACCGGCAACACGGCCTACGGTGTGCAGAACCTCTGCTATGACGACGCCACCAAACGCTGGTATATGGCCGTCTACTACGGCCAGAAACCGCAATACCCCAACTATACGCTCTTCGCCGTCGATGCGGTGTCGCGTCCCGTAAAGAGCGCCCTGCGCGGCGTCCCGTATGTCGGGCGCGAGAATGTGCTGCCGCTGTCGGATACGGGCGTCGAGGACAAGGCTACGGGCATACGCGGCTGGCACTTCCCCTACGGTTCGACAGGCCTCTGCGCCCTCGGTGACGGATATTTCTACATATCGCACCACTATGTCGAGAACAAACGTCAGGGCAGCAGGATACGCCTCTACCGCTGGACCGGCAGCGCCGAGCACCCCTTCGAGCAGGTGCGCTGACCCCAGACCGTAACATAAGGAACCCCCACCGTCATGCTCAAACGCAACACACCCCGCCAGCAGCCCTCGGACCGCGAGGCGGCCATCGAGGAGATGGAGTGGTACGACGCCCTCGTGCGGCGCAAGCTGCGCACATGGGGCCGCTGGCTCGACCGCGACCACAAACGTATCCTCACCGACAACTTCGACGCCTTGGCCCCGAGGCGTGAGGCGTTGCAGTTCCTTGTCGACGACGAGGGTTACTATATCGGCGAGGTGGACGAGGAGGGGTTGCGCCACGGATTCGGCGTCTACACCTGCAACACGATCGGCCCCAAGCGGTGGGTCATGCAGGCGGGCATGTGGCACGAGGGGCGCCCTACGGGCCCGCATACGCTCTATGACGCCAGCGGCCCCAGCGGCCAGCACTTTCTGGCATCGGTCTACTACACGGGCGAGCGGCGACACGAACGCGGCTTGGTGCAGTTCTCCATCTCGGATGACGGATACAACGGCCGCCCGCGAAAATACCGCCGTTACGAGCGTTTCTCGGTGGCGACACTCGCCGTCGGGCTCGCAATCGTCTACATGATCTGCTTCTTCCTCACGCGCCGCATGTCGCTCAGCATGATGGTCTGCGCCGTGGTCGCATTCCTCTATCTCATAGGCGCAAACCGCCGCCAGATGTAATCTCTTCGGACAAGCACAAGGAGCCCCCTCCCGCATGCAGGATACTGCATGTACCCATAAAAAGATGTCGGGAAGACTCATTCAAACGGAATGAATCTTCCCGACACCCGTATTGTAAAGAGTAATCTTATCCGACAAACTTCATCCGGAAGGGGATTTCCCATTACCCCCCCCCGCGCAGAAGAATATCGGTCTCACGCCCCTATCGGGCCAGCTCCTTGATTATGGCACACATCCGGTCGTACTGCTGCTCCATGCTGCACAGCAGCTTGTACTGGGCGTGCGTACGGACAAGGTTGTGGTCGGCGTAGGCGGTCTTGTAATATTTGTCGCCGTCGATATAGTCCATCAGGAAGCGCAGCACCTGCTCGAAGGTGATGTAACGTGCCGAGAAGGCCAGCCAGTCGAGTTCGCTCTGCGTCATCGTGGCACGCTGCTGCGACAGGTAACCGTCGGCATAGGCGCGGAACATCTCGATGCTCAGGCCCACGTTGTCCAAATTGCGGTCATCCTCCGCACCCGTATTGGCATACGAGCGGATCGCGTCGCCGAAGTCGTTGAGCGACGTCGAGCTCATAACCGTATCGAGGTCGATCGCGCAGAGCACCTTGCCCGTAGGCTTGTCGAAGAGGATATTGCTGATCTTGGTATCGTTATGCGTAACGTGCGTAGGGATTGTGCCGTTCTCCACAAGCGACCAGAAGTCGAGCATTTCGCCGCGGCGCGCCTCGATCCAGCCTATCTCCTCCTTGAGTGAGGCGGCACGTCCCGCAGGGTCGGCCGCGAGGGTCTCGTCCCACTGCTTGAAGCGCCAGCGTATGTTGTGGAAGCCCTTGATGGTCTCGTTCAGCGGCTTGTCGAAGTCCGCCAGCAGGGCCTGAAAGCGTCCTATGCCCACGCCTCCCTGATATGCCAGCTCGGGCGAGTCGGCACGGTCGTAGCTCAGCGTGTCGGGAATGAAGAGGCACACGGCCCAGAAGTTGCCCTCATCCTCCACGTAGAGACGGCCGTCGCGCGCAGGTATCACCGTGAGCGTCTCGCGCAGCGGATCAGCAACCTTCGCCTTGATGTGCGTCGTCACCGCCATGATGTTGTCCATCATGCCGGGCACGTCGGGAAAGACCTGATGGTTCTTGCGCTGAAGGATATAGTCGGGGGCGTCGCCCGCAGTGCGGACGATGAAGGTGTCGTTGATGAAGCCCTCGCCCAGCGGCTTCACCGTAGCGATCTCACCCTCGAGGGCAAAACGCTCGGCAATGGATAAAAGTTTCTCGTTGGTCATGGTTCTATTCAGGTTTTTATTATTCGAATGGGTATATATGGATACTATGCCGCACGGCCGCCGCGGTCAGAGCAGCACTATCTCCCCGAAAAATTCAGGACGGTGGAAGTCGGGTTGCGGCGTGCGTACGGGCGCCCAGCTCAGAAAGTGAGGTTGCGCGCACTTGTCGCCGCACTTGTAGAAGTTGGCCTTGAGCCGCCGCGGAGCCTCGCCCAGACCCAGCAGCTCGAAGGGTATGACCTCCACGAGCCACCAACGCTGGCCCTCGCCCCGCACATCGATCGAGGCGTGCGGCAGCGACGTTATGCGCCGTATGCGCGACATGCGCCCCTCGTCGAAGTGCCGGGCGTCGCTGCGCGAATATCTGTGCGCCGCAAGGGCGGTGCCTATACAGTTGATCTCGAAGTTGAAGTAACCGTCCCCCACGGGGTCGGCCACGAAGAACTCCACGCAGCTGTCCTCCCACACGGGACCGTTATCCTCGGTGGTCACGGCGCGCACATGCTCCTCCTCGACCTCGAACATCACAGCCAGACATTCGTCCGAATGTGCCACGCGGAACGACACCTTCGGTGCATAGGGATATTCGGGCCAGTCGACGCAGGCGATGGGACAGCTGACGAGCCAGTCGCGCATGACGGGCATGATCTCCGCATCGGTCAGACGTTCGATATTGCGCATGAAACGCGCTTCGACAACATGCGGAGCATCCACGGTCGTGACGGCCGGTCGGGCTACAAACTCTTCCATTTTCTATCCGTTATAAATCAAACTTTTCAAATTTAGTTAATAATCGACAGAAAAACAACTTTTTCCGCAAAAAGTCGCAACTTCGCATGACCATATTGTCAAAAAAAAGCAGATTTTTCGAGGTTTCACACCTTCGGCCGCCGTTCGGCCCCCCCCCGCTACGCACGGCAGAGATGCCGCCGTACGGCCTGCGCCGCACACCGTGCCGCCGCGCCCGACACGAGACCCACGACTACACCCAGCACTATATCGACAGGGAAATGATAGGCAAGATATATGCGCGAGTAGCATATCACGACCGTAACCGCAATCATCAGCACGGAAAACCACCGTCTCCGCACCGCCGGCAAAGCCGTCACGCATAGCGCCGTCATCGTGGCGGCGTGTGCCGAGACCGTACCGTAGAGGCCCCCCTCGCGCACCGTATGGACAAGGCCCTCGAGCGAGGGTGTGTGCATGGGCCGCAGCCGTGCCGGGAATGACGGCCACAGCGACCCCAGCAGCCCCGCATGCTTGAATATGCCGGCCACCATGTCGGCAAGGCCGAGAGCCGCGCCCGCCGTCACCGCAAAGAGCAGCAGCGCCCGCCACCCGCCCCGACGCCACACAAGCCACAGCATCACCACATAGAGCCACGCCCACGCCGCCGGCGTCGAGCAGAGCACCATGATGCGGTCCATGACGGGGCCGCCGTCGAAGTTGAGCGTAAGGAAGAGCGCGTGGTCAAAGGTGTACATAACGGTTCGGGGATATCATGCCCCTGCTGTCAAACCCGACGCAGGGCGCACCCTTTATCTTAATCTTATCCTAATCAAAGGTATGGATAAATGTCGGTACCGCCAAATTTTTCGATCCTGAAAAACCCGCCGCGCACACAACATAAAGGCGGGCCGCCCCCGTGAAGGGAACTGCCCGCCCGTATCGGTGCCTGACGCATATCGAAGTGGAGTATGCGTGCAGCCGCCGCTATTCCGACATCATAGCCCGCTTCAAGGCCCTGAACTTAAAGCCGAGCCATATACGGAACACTCCGTATATGATCATCGCCGTCGAGAAGAATGCCACGACGAAGGCGCCGCCGAAGATCGGCGAGCTGAAGATGAATACCACCGAGAATATAAATCCTATTATGGCCATAGCCAGCAGCCAGCCCCAGCCGCGCACACCGAGCGAGCCGAGCTCCGAGGCCCCGCCTATTGCCCAGAGCGAGCGCAGCATGATCCAGAAGCCCACGAAATATATCAGCACGGCCGTAGCGACGGGAGCGGGGCTTGCGGCAAGCATAAAGCCCAACAGCAGGTCGACGATACCGCCGCTGAGAGTCCAGCCCCAGCCGTGCATGTGACGGTTGGCCACGGCGAAGACCACCTCGAAGATACCGCTCGCGAAGAAGGCCACGATGAAGAGCATGGTCAGCGCGCCGAGCGTCGACATCGGCGTGATGAAGCACCACACTCCGAGAATTACGGCCAGAAGGCCGATTACAAGCGACGTCCACCAATGCCGTACGGCGCCGCGCATCTGCTCAACCAAATCACTCATAATGATCCGTTTTTAAGGTTTGAAATAACTGTTATCGCCCCCGTACGCTGCAAATAGTGTGCCCGCCCGAGCCACCGCCCGACGCCCCGCCTGCCAGCGTATACCCGTGCCGAACATCCGGCCATAAAAAGCAACCCGACGGCCAAAGCCCGCGTCCGCCTGCGGAGGGCAGGCAACCGCCAGAGTGTCATCCCGGTCTGACAGGGCGTCAGCCGCATGACACAACGTCAAAGCATATCCCGTACCGCCGCCACGCCGAGACGAATATGCAACCTCAAATATAAAACATAGCGGCGCCGCACCCGAGGTGTGACGCCGCCAGATATCCGCGGTATGACGTTACGCTACCACTTGTTGTATATGACCACGGGGCGCGAGCGTCGTACGCTCATCGACGGGAACCACATGTCCTCCACCGTCAGGCCGCACTCGCGCACCGCCTCGACGCAATACTCCAGACGCCCGAAGTCGGCATCGACGTTATTGGTACCGAAGGTGAACTTTATGCCCATATCCTTTGCGCGGCGGATGATGTCGAAGCTCGGGATACGGTAGCGGGCGTTGATCTCCAGCGCTATGTTGTAGCGGCGCAGCACCTCCAGAACGCGGTCCACACGCTCCGTCGTCCAGTAACGGTCATAGTCGGCCTGCATATCCTCGGGGATATACGTCGGGTTGGCGTAGATGTCGGCAGGCTCGTTGGTGAGGATCTTGACCGTCTGGTCGACAAGATGGTCCATATACTGCTCGCGCGTGATGCCGTCGTAGTGCACCTCCTCGGGACGGTATATGCGCGAGAGGCGACCCTTGTGGTCGACGATGGTCATGGCATCGGTGAACAGGTAGTCGAAGACTCCCAGAGCCTCCTGCGAGAAGGTCTCCGTCCACTTGCGGCCCTCGCCCTGAACGCCCCGCAGGAAGGGCATGTCGCGTACCTCTTCGAAATACTCGTACACCTCCCCGTCGTCGGCAAGCATGCGGCCCACGCCGCCCTCGCCCGCATTGGGCGCAACGCCGTAGTTGATGCCGTAGTTCATCGACATGGCGTGTGCCATCTCCTTCGTCAGGCCCCCCTTAAGGTGTACGTGATAGTCGATGACGGGGAAGCCCTGCTGCTGCAGGCGTATGATGCCGTCCGTACGCTCGTCGACAACGGCCATCGTATCGGCCTCGTTGCGGACCGTATCGCGCAGCCGCACAACACTCATGTCGCGGAAGGTGACGCTCCCCGCAACACCCCGCAGAGCAAACATCCCGTATCCCAGACGGCGGTCGGCATATTCGTCCGTACGGTACGGTTCGTCGGGCTCCGTATAGCACACCACCTCCGTGCCCGCGATCGAGACCGTGATGTTGCGTCCGCGCACCGCCACCTCGAAGTCGAACCACTTGCCGTCCTCGGCAAGCGAACGGTAGAGGTCGCGCACCGCCGCCAGCGACCCGCTCTTGCGCGTGCCGTCGATGGCGCCGTTGCGGAACAGAACCTCATATCCGCCCTTCGTGCCGTCGGTATGGAACGCCAGAGCCGCCTCGGCCCCGGGCGAGGTGAAGGCCTGACCCTTGAGCATGAAGCTGCCGTACTCGCCCTCGGCAAGCCATGTCTCCCCTGCCGAGACCGTAATCTCGCTGCCGCGCACCGCACCGCCCGCAACATTGCGGAAGCGGTCCAGAGGTATGGCCACATCGTATCTCACACATCCGGCAACCGCCGCCGTCACGGCCGCCGCGACAAGAAGGCGCCGCACGCCCCCAAGCCCCCAATCGAACATTTTCATATTGATCGTACTTTTTTTAATTAACCTTATTCTCAAGAGAGTCCTCCTATCGCAATTCGACGATAAGGGGGCCGTCGCTCACCGTAAGCCGCACCTCGTCCGTACGCTCCAGCCGCTGCAGCGGCTCCACGCCCTCGACGGGGTCATAGACCGCGATGCGGCGCATGCGGCGCGGCAGCCGCACCGTCACCGTATCCTCACCCTCGACGCGCTCGTCCCATACGACGAGCCACAGCGAGCCGTCGCCCTTTACCAGAAGCAGGTCATGCACCGTCGCAGGCTGCGGCTCGATGGCGTAATCGAAGCGGGGCAGCCGCCGCGCCGGCGCCTCGTCGTGAAGGATCGTCGTCAGGTTGTGCAGGCAGTCGGCAGCCATGCGTTTGGTCGTATAGTCCGAGCCGTAGAAACCGAAGCGGCCGTCGCCGTCGTCGATGAACTCGTAGATGAAGGTCTTGGCCCAGCCGCGTGCAAACTGCGCAAGGTAGACATTCATGTAGTTGTGCGCCTGCACGCTCTCCGTAATGGCGCCGTCGCAGTCACCCACGCGCACGCCCGTCTCGGTCGTCACGCGCGGCAGCGTGTCGAGTTGCGCCTGCGCGTAGCCCTCGAAGCCGCGACGCCACGTACGGCCGAAGTTGCCGTAGAGACCGTCCGCATGGCATTCGGGCGTCGGGTCCGCCGCATTCCACACCTGATTGTCGTGCGGCGCCCCCGGCCAGCTCGGATGGTACATGTAGTTATGGCAGTTGGCGTAGTCGGCATAGCGCGTACCCGCGGGCATCAGCGTCCCCGCACCCTCCGGTATCTCCAGAAACTGCAGGCCGCAGTTGTCGCTCTGCGCCCCCATCTCGCTCGAACTGTATACGGGATATTGTCTGAGGTCAGCGTCGGCCTTCACCGCGGCATAGAGGTCGCGCTGCATGCGCGCCACGGGAAGCCACGACAGCTCGCGTCCGCCCGCCTCGCCTCCATAGGTCACGCCGCCGAAGTTGTTGGGTTCGTTCGGCCCCTCGATGGCAACCAGAGCCCCCGCCTCGTGCAGCTCGCGCGCCGCCAGCAGCGTCGACTCCACACATCCGTCACGTGCGCCGCTGCCCGGGCCGAAGACAACCCCTACGCCCGCCTCGCGGTGCACCAGCAGCAGGCCCGACATGTCGTAGTTGCCGTCGGCCGCGTCGCGCACATTACGCACACCCGTATATCGCAGCAGAGGGGCTATGCGCGCAGCATCGTCACCGTGCTGTATGTGGAGGCAGACCCCGATCGAGTTCAGAAAGTCCCACGCCCGCGCCGTACGTAGCCCGCCATCGGCAGGCTCCGCCGCCTCCGCACGCGTCATCCATGACAGCACAGCCGCAACAACGGCCGCCAACGCAACAAAACCTCGTTTCATCTCTCCATTTGGTTTTAGACAGTTTGCAACACACTCCCTCACCGGTCTACTTCAGGCCGTGCGCCTCGCGCAGCAGCTCGCCCAACACGCCGATATTCTCGACTATAAGGTCGGGCTGGCGAGGCGCCGCATCCGCCACCTCCAGAGTCGTCTCGCCAGAAAGTGTCAGCACGCCGAACGCGCCGGCGTTATGCGCCATCTCGATATCGGTATATATACGGTCGCCCGTCATGATGATCTGGTCGGGCCGCAGGCCGCAGCGACGCTCTATGCCCGCCAGCATATTGGGGTCGGGCTTGCCCAGCGTTATATCGGGACGCCGTCCCGTCGCATGCTCCAGACACTTGCATATCGATCCGCAGTCGACCAACACGACACGCTCGTCCGTAGGACATACGCGGTCGGGGTTGGTCGCGACGTATGGCAGGCCCCGCGACACCCACCACGCCGCACGGCACAGACGCGAATAGGTGAGCGTCATGTCGAAGGCCGCCACAACGACATCCGGCACGTCGTCCGGATCGTCCGCCGTCGAGACGAAACCCGCACGCTCGAACTCCGACACCATGCTCGGCGTCCCCAGCAAAAACAACCGCCGCGCCTCGGGCCACCGCGTGTGTATGTAGTCGATGGTGGCCAGCGCCGTGGTGTACATCTGCTCGCGCGTGGCCGCAACACCCAGATGCGAAAGCTTGTGCAGGTAGTCGTCGATCGACTTCGAGGGGTTGTTCGTAAGGAACGAATGCGTCACCCCGATCCGCGAAAGCCCCTCAAGGAAGGGATTCGTGCAGGGGAACAGCGACATGCCCATATATATCGTGCCGTCCATGTCGAGCGCCACGTGGCGTATATCCGCAAGCCGGCGCATAAGCTCCCCGTGCGGATATATCGAGCGGTATCTTTCGAACTCCATATCCTCCTACTCCTCCTTTGCCGCGGTTGCCGCATTTGCCGCATTTGCCGTCGCGGCTGTACTCTCCGCGGCCGCAGCCTCAGCCTCGGGGTCTATGATAAAGTCCGCAATGTCCATCTCGGCGCTGCGCGGAAAGGCCTTCGGGAAGACCGAACGTATGCGCCCCAGCTCGATTATCGCCTCCTCCATCGTGAGGTAACGCCCGACCGACACCGTAAACCACGGATTCTCGTACGTAACGTCGATATTCACACCCTTGAAGTTCTCCTCGAAGGTCTCCTTGGCCTTGACGGCATTCTCGCGCGCCTGCTGTGTGTTGTCGAACAGTATCACGATCGTATAACCGTTCACCTTGGTACTCTTCGTACGCTGCTCCACGGCCCGCACCGCCGCGGCGGCATCCGCCGTCTCGGTCACACGCACGGCGTCACGCCCCGAAGCCATACGGCGCTGCAGCGCCGCGATCTCCTGACCGCGCGCCCCGTATGCGCAGAGTACGCATGCGGCCGAGGCCATAATCATCAAAAATCTTCTCATCGCGTTATTATATTTTTACTTGTTTATCCTCTCCGTATCCGCGCCCGAAACCCTGTCGAGCACATTCCACAGGCGATCCATATCCTCCGGCCGGAATATCTGCTCCAGCGTTGCGGGCCCGTCACTCACGCGGCCACGCCATGCGCCGCGACGCACGGCCAGCTCCCAGTCGAGCGATATTGCCGCGGCATCGCGTCGCTCGATGGCCGCACGCAGCGACAACGCCGAGGCATTGCGCGCCACCCTCAGACGCAGCGGGACCTCCACGCGCCACACGCCGCGGTCGGGTATGCGTACACGCTCCCCCAGTACCAGCACCGCCGAACGGCCCCCGCCGCACGTCACGCGCAGGCGTCCTTCGCGCAGCACAACGCTGCCCGCAGGGTTATCTATCGTAAGCCGCACCGTCACACCCGACGGCCACGCCGCCGATGAGTCCCCGGCATCCGCCGCGGCCACCCCCGAGGGCATGGGCCACTCCGTCGACACGACCTCGATACCGACAACCGAGGGAAGCTGCCGCTCCCCGCCGCAGGCGGCCGCCAGCAGCGCCGCCGCAACCATGATAAATATACGTAACATCTTCATCTATGCCTTCTTGCCGATATATATCTGTGCTATGCCCATACATAGCGAGCGGCGGCGGCAATCCGTAAATCCCACGCCCCGCATGATCTCCAAAAACCTCTCGGGCGAGGGAAACTCCTCGATCGAGGCGGGCAGGTAGCCGTAAGCCTGCTTGTCGTGCGAGACCATACCCCCGAGCGGGCGCAGTATCTTGTCCGAATAGAGCGAATAGGCCCACCGCACAAACCGATTGCGCGGCGTCGAGAACTCCAGAACCACAAGCCGGCCCCCGCCGCGCAGCACACGCAGCGCCTCCGACAGCCCCGCCTCCATGTTGCCGAAATTGCGTACGCCGAAGGCTACGGTCACGACATCCACCGCGCCGTCACCCAAATCGAGCCGCTCGGCATCGCCCTGATACAGCACCACATGGTCGTCCAGACCCTGCCGCCGCACCTTCTCCGACGCCTCCGCCAGCATCTTCTCCGACAGATCCACACCCATCACCTGCGCCTGCGGAATACGCTTGGCCATGAGGATGGCCAGATCCCCCGTGCCCGTGGCCAGATCGAGTATCTGGCGCGGGTGCGCACGCCGGACAATACGCATCACACGCCGACGCCACACCCTGTCGATCGACAGCGAGAGTATGTGGTTCAGGCGGTCGTACGTCGGCGCTATGTTGTCGAACATGCGTTTGACCTCCTCCTTCTTGCCCGCATTGGGCGTATTGTATGGTTTCATATCTTTACGGTAGGTATAATTTTCTTCTGTTCCATGCCCTGTGCCGCCGCTACTGGCGGTATTTGAGGGTCTGTTCGGGGCTTATGCGCGCCACGATCATCGACGGCAGCGTCATCACCGCCACCGTCACGGCCACGGCCCCAACGTTGAGGGCCACGACCCACCACGCCTCCACACGCACGGGCAGCACCGAGAGCATATACCCTTCGGGGTCGAGCCGCACGGGGTGCAGCCACGCCTGCAGTCCCACGATAGCCAGCCCCACGGCATTGCCCCACGCGGCGCCGCGCACGAAGAGCATAGCCGCACGGTAGAGGAAGACGCGCCGCACGGCGCCGTTGCGCATACCCATAGCCTTCAGCACGCCGATCATACCCGTGCGGTCGAGCACCATGATCAGCATCGCCGAGGCCATGTTGAACAACACGACGGCCATCATCACCGCCAGAATCACCCGCGCGTTGACGTCGTGGGTCTTCAACCAGTCGAAGACTACGGGGTAACGCTCCCTGAGCGTGACGGCAGCGGCCGAGCCGACACTCTCGTCACCCGCATAGAAGGCCGTCTCGATGGCCTGCTCGGCCGCTGCAGCAACATCCGCGGCATCGGCACCGCGCGCGGCCATAATCTCGTATCCCGAGATCAGCCCGTTGTCGGGCGAGGCTATACGCTGCACGTTGCGCAGGTCGGTCAGCGCCGTGGTGTGGTCCAGCTCCTCGAAGCCCGTATCGTAGAGCCCCGAGACCACGAAACGGTCGCGCCGCGGCCGTCCCTCGCCGTCCATGAACAGCATCTCGACCTTGTCGCCCACGCCGAGGCGCAGCGCCGAGGCCGTAGCGCGCGAGATGAGCAGATCCTTCGTGCGCTCATCGCCCCCAATGGAGGGCATCTCCCCCGCCACAAGGCGGCTGCGCCACCATCCCAGATCGCACGCACCGTCCACGCCCTTTATTCCGAGCCCCGCGACCTGCTCGCCGTTCTTGGCCATGCCTGCGGCTTCGGCGTAGGGCCACGCCGCAGCCACCCCCTCACAACGGCGCAGCTGCTCCAGAAAGGAGTCGCTACGTGGCATGGGCTCACCCGAGCCCGAGCGCAACACCCTCACGTCGCAGACACGCACATCGGACCCGAACCCCCGCAGATCACCGTATATGCGGTGCCGGAACCCCGACACCACGGCCAGCGTCACGATCATCACGGCGATGCCCAACGCCGTCGATACGGTCGCTATGCGCATCATGATCCGCGCGCGCGAGGCGCGGCCGCTGCGGGCCGTACGTTCGGCCAACATGTACTCAAAACTCATGGGGCGTCATATTTCGCTATAACTGTACAAAGTTATGTAAAAAATTCGTACTTTTGCCTCTCCGAGCCCCACTGCGATACCGCCGTCGGAGGCTTTTTGTGTCGGAGCGCCCCCGCAAAAGGGTCTCGCTCCCGGCCCAACACCCCGACGACGAGGCACGCAACGCCCGGCACAGATGTTTTTTAGCCCTTTGAGGCCGCAGCTGCATACGCTGCGAGCGGAAAAGTGCGTTATGTAGGAAAAAACCAAAAATTTTCGATCGTACCATGTTACAACTTTTGCAATTGGCACAGGACTACTCGTCTTACGACAACTCATTCGTCGGCGGAGGCTTCTCCACGTCGGGTTCGATACTGCTCATGGTCATAATAGCCGTGGCGGGATATATCGTTCAGGCACGCCTGCAGTCCGTATTCCACAAATATTCACAGGTGGCATTCCCCGGCAACCTCACAGGCGCCGAGGTGGCCGAGAAGATGCTGCGTGACAACAACATCCACAACGTCAGGATAACCCACGTCGGAGGCATGCTCACCGACCACTTCAACCCCCAGAACATGACCGTCAACCTGAGCGACTCGGTCTACTCGTCGCGCAGCATCGCGGCCGCGGCCGTCGCCTGCCACGAGTGCGGCCACGCCATACAGCACGCACGCGGATATGCACCCCTCGCACTGCGCTCGGCGCTGGTGCCCGTAGTCAGCTTCTCCTCGCGCATAGCCACATGGGTCATTCTGGCCGGTATACTCATCATGGCAACCACCAGCAGCACCCTTGTCTGCTGGATCGGCATCGCCCTGATCGCCATGACCGCCGTCTTCTCGATAGTGACGCTGCCCGTCGAGTACAACGCCTCGCAGCGCGCGCTCGAGTGGCTCGAGTCGAGCCGCACGCTTCAGGGCGCGCAGCTCTCGTATGCACGCGAGGCGCTCAAGTGGGCCGCACGCACATACCTCGTGGCCGCACTCTCGGCCATAGCCACCGTCCTCTACTACGTATCCCTCATCTCGCGTCGTGACTGATGGCTAAACGTCCCGAGGACTATACCTCACGCACATTCCTTTTCGCCATGGCCACGCTCGTCGTGCTCATGGCGATAAGTGTAATACCCCCCATCGAAGCGGGGGGCATATCGCTGCGCCGTGCCAATATCCTCTCGGACCTCATACGCTTCGACAGCGACAAGGCCCCGGCCGCCGAGCCCGCACAGCCCGAGATCGACGTCGAGGAGTTCCATGTCGACATGGAGGAGGTCGAGCGTCAGGTGGCGCGCGTAGCGCAAGAGGTCTCGCCCACGGGTGACGGCACCTCGGCTTCGTGGCAGGGGATATTCGACCAGCAGCCCGTCGAGGCCGACACCACCCTCATCGACACTTTTGCCGCAGACTCTCTCGAGGCACACCGGCGTGCCGTCGCCGAGGCAGACTTCTCGGCCCTGCTGCCCGCCGATACGCTCATAACCCCCGTCGAGGAGTTCTTCGAGGAAGAGGGCCCGTCGCCCCTGCAACGCCTCTACGACAAACTGCTCGACGGCTCGCAGCCCGTGCGCATAGCCTTCATGGGCGACTCGTTCGTCGAGGGCGACATCCTCACGGCCGACCTGCGCGAGATGCTTCAGGAGACCTTCGGCGGCGGAGGCGTCGGGTTCGTACCCGCAGCCTCGCCCTTCACGGGATTCCGACAGACCGTCAAGACCACATCCAAGGGGTGGACCCCATACAACATCATGCAGCGCAAGAGCGTGCCCGACCCCTATGCCGGTGACTTCTTCGTCTCGGGCTGGGTCGCCGCGGCCGCCGACGGCGCATCCACACGCTGGGACATGACCTCGCGCCGCCGGCATCTGGAGGAGTGCAGCCGCGCACGCCTGCTCTTCATCAGCCGCAGCCCCTCGCAGGTGAGCGTCACGCTCAACGACGGCGAGGTGCGCACCTTCGGCTTCGAGGGCGACGAGGTAGTGCGGCAGATCGTCGTCGAGGATCCGCAGATACGCTCGCTCGAGATGAAGGTCGAGCGCGGGGCCGACGGATTCACCGCCTACGGCGCCGACTTCGACGACCTGAAGGGCGTCTCGGTCGACAACTTCTCCATACGCAGCAACAACGGGCAGGCCATGTTCTGGACATCGCCCTCGGTAAACGCCCAGATCAACTCGATGCGCCCCTACGATCTGGTCATACTCCAATACGGACTCAACATCATGCAGGCCGACCGCCACGACTACTCGCTCTATGCCGAGCAGGTCGAGAAGATGATACGTTTCGTGCGCAGCTGCTTCCCGCAGGCCGCCGTCGTGGTGATGGGCGTAAGCGACCGCTCGCAGCGCGGCGAGGATGGCATCGTCCCGATGGAGTCGGCACGCGACCTCTCGCAGTGGCAGCGCTCGGCCGCCGAGGCGTGCGGCGCAGCCTATTGGGATACGTACGGCGCCATGCAGCGTCTGGGCGGCATGACCTCGTTCGTCGACAACGGCTGGGCCGGAAAGGACTATACACACATAAACTACGCCGGCGGCGCACAGGTCGCACGCGCCCTCTTCCACGGATTGCTTCAGGGCGTGCAGCGTCATATCGAATATATGCGCGAGGCGATCGAGCGTCAGCGTCCGGTGATAGCCGAGCCTCTGGATGACATAGCCCCCGCCGGAACGGACACTCTCGACGCGGAGCTGCCGACACTGCCCGCACCTCTGACGGATGACGACCTGCGGCCCGAACCCGAGCCGCTGCCGCTGCCCTGACCGGCACAAAAGGCCCCCGACCGATAAAACCGAGAAACAAGAGAGGCGGCCGACACGACATAAAAGAGATACGGCCGACAAGAGACAAGAGAGAGACGGCCGAGACGACCGATAAGATAGACGGCCGACACGAAAGACAAGAGAGACAAGAGAGACAAGAGAGACGACCGACAAGAGAGACGACCGATAAGATAGACACCGCACCCGAAAAACAACCCTTACGCCGATGGAACAGATTGTAGAGAGAGTTCTGGAGCTGCTGCACTATGACGCCTCCGCGCCGCTGATATTCAACAGCGGGCTCTTTCTGTTTCTCTTCGTAGGTTTTTCGGCGGGGTATGTGCTGATGCGGCGCGCCTCGACGCTGCGCATACTCTACGTCATACTCTTCTCCATATACTTCTACTACAAGTCGAGCGGCATCTATTTCCTGCTTCTGGTCTTTGCTGCCGTGAGCGACTACTGGATAGCCCACGGCATAGCCGCCGCCCGCTCGAAAAAGACAAAACGTTGGCTTGTGGCGCTGAGCGTGGCCGTAAACCTCGGCATGCTCGGCTACTTCAAGTACACCAACTTCTTCATCGAGATCGCCAACAACATCTTCGGGGCGGGGTTCCTCGACTTCCGCAACATCTTCCTGCCCGTGGGTATCTCGTTCTTCGTCTTCCAGTCGATGAGCTACACCATCGACGTCTACCGCGGCGTCATACGCCCCCTCGACCGCTGGATCGACTACATGTTCTACCTGTCGTTCTTCCCGCAGCTGGTGGCGGGCCCCATCGTGCGCGCCCGCGACTTCATACCACAGATACGGCAGCCGCTGCGCGTCACGCGCCGCATGTTCGGCCTCGGCGTGGCATTGATCATCATAGGACTCATAAAGAAGGCCGTCATCTCGGACTACATATCGCTCAACTTCGTCGACCGTATCTTCGACGACCCGGCCCTCTATTCGGGATTCGAGTGCCTGATGGGAATATACGGATACGCCCTGCAGATCTACTGCGACTTCTCGGGCTACTCCGACATGGCCATAGGCATCGCCCTGCTGCTCGGATTCCGCTTCCCCAAGAACTTCGACGCGCCATACAAGTCGGCCACCATCACCGAGTTCTGGCGCCGCTGGCACATATCGCTCTCGTCGTGGCTGCGCGACTACCTCTACATATCGCTCGGCGGCAACCGCAAGGGCCGCGTGCGCACATACGTCAACCTGCTGCTGACGATGCTTCTCGGCGGCCTGTGGCACGGCGCCGCCGTGCGCTTCATCCTCTGGGGCGCGCTGCACGGCGTGGCCCTCGCCCTGCACAAGATGTGGATGGCCGTGGTGCCGTGGGCCAAGATCAACGGCAAGGATATGAACATCGTGCTGCGCGTGGTGGGTATCATCTTCACGTTCAATCTGGTATGCTTCGGATGGCTGCTCTTCCGCGCCGAGGACATGCAGACCGTACACGTCATGCTCTACCAGATATTCAACAACTTCAACCCGGCAATCATCCCGCAGGTGGTCGAGGGATACAAGGCCGTCTTCGCCCTCATAGTTCTGGGCTACGCCATGCACTTCCTGCCCGAGAAGATCGATATCGATATCCGCAACCGCGTCGTCAACGCCTCGTTCTGGTGGCAGGTGGCCCTTATGGCCCTCACCATCTGGTGCGTCATGCAGATCAAGTCGAGCGACATCCAGCCCTTCATATATTTCCAGTTCTGACAGCCTCAGGGCCGCCGCGGCCGCAAGGATATTTACATATTGCGATATACATATTGAGATATCGCATCCCCCGAAAGGAGTTTTCGCGCGGGATGTCCGTACTGCTTGTTTCGGTGTGGGGCAGCGAAGGCCTGAGTGTGGGATAAGTTCTGTGCGGCTCCCGCGTTTTACTGTCTGCAAACAACAATCCTCGGAATAACGTCCACGCCGTATAAAACTATCCCCGAAAAATCCCTCCCGAAAAATCCCTCCCGAAAAATCCCTCCCGAAAAATCTCTCCCGAAAAATCCATCCCGAAAAATCCATCCCGAAAAATCTCTCCCGAAAAATCCATCCCGAAAACTCCATCCCGAAAAACACCCCGAAAAATTCCTCCGAGAAAACTTTTGTGCGGGTGATTTGCTTCTCCCGCACCCTTTTCATATCTTTGTGTCGGCGCGCCGCCATGCGGCCGCCAAACATATTACGAACGTTTTAGTTACGTATCTTTCTCGCTCAAACTTCGCAACTTTAGCACATTGAAAGGAATGTAACAAGGACGCTTCGTGGACGTATGTATCGTCACGCAGGCAGGCCTTTTGGCCTGCTATGTGTATGGTACGCGTTTCGCGTGGGCTGTCCGTGTTGCTTATTTCGGTGTGGGCAGCGAAGGCCTGAATGCGTGGTAGGTCAATGCGGCAACCCACGTTTTTTATGGCTTTCGATTACGACTACACGGGTAACATAGCCCTGCTCGACCTTCCGAAGGTCGCATTCTTCGCCTCGCGCGAGGTATCGCCCGAGCAGCGGCGCAGCGCCCTCCGCTGGGCCGAGCAGACAATCCGCCACATGTCGAACAGGCCTTGGCCGAGGGGCGCATCCTTATCTTCGCCGCGCGCAACATCCCTCGTGCGGGTCTCCGTGCCGCGCAGGCGCGCAACTGCATCGTCGCCTCGATGGCCGCGCGGAGCCTCTTCGTCATCAACGCCTCGGCAGGCCGCCACAGCTCCCTCGCCGTCATATACGACATGGAACGCATGTCGGGACGGGCAACACTGCTGCAATAGGCCCGCCGCGTTTATCAAAAAACATATCGGCAACGGCCGCCATATCGTTAAAAACAACAATTCGCATGAATTAGCCGCCCTTTCGGGGAAGTTTTCGCGTGTCCGTTTGCGTATATTTGGCAATATGGCGCGGATGTTGATAAAATAATCCGCATACAGGTTCCGAACGATGCGTTTTTTTACTATCTTTGGACTACCTGCCTGACAACCGAAAACTATCCTGCCATGAAACCGCGAATATGCCTCACGATTCTCGCCTTCGCGTTCATCGTCCCCGCCACGGAGGCCAACGCTCAACTTATGCCCGACTCGACCGTGCAGATCACCGCATACTGGCAGAAGGGCGACCAGATGACTTACGACTACCGCTCGACCGAGTGTCTGGTCGAGGATGGCGACACGGTGCGCCTGCGCAGCTACTCCGACATACGCACCATAGAGGTCATCGACGCAACTCCCACACGATACACCCTCCGGATATCAAACCACCGCCACTTCGAACAGGACCCAATCGCACAGATGATCTACGGGCTCGAACAGCGCGAGGGGCTCAACGTACCCCTCATAATCGAGACATCGCTCGACGGCGAGCTGCTGTGTGTGGTCAACGCCGCCGAGATCGTCGAGGCCGCGCACAAACTCTCCGACCGCGCCGCCGAGACCCTCTACGACAGCCTCCCCGACCCCGTGCGCCGCACTACGCCCCAATGGGAGTGGCAGAACATAATCGAGAAGTGGATCAACCCCGACGCCTCAACGACACGCACCATAGAGGACATAGGCCGCATATTCTTCTTCCACGGCACGCGCTTCCGCCCCGACACCGAATATGAACGGCACGAGAGCCTCCGCCTGCCCATGACCGACGCCGAGGCCGACTGCGTCACGACATTCTGGGCCGACGGCGCAACCACCGACGCCGCCTCCGCAATGCTCCACACCCACTCCGTATCGCAGGCCGAGGAGGCCATGCGCACAACCGCCGCCGCACACCCCGAAGCTCTCCTCCTCGGCGGCGCCATAACTCCCGAACAGGCCCCCGACACCAGCGTCACGATGGAGAGCTTCTCTGGCGAGGAGATACACTTCGCCTCGGGATGGCCACTGCAGGCATACTGGAGCACCCGCCTCACGGCCTCGACGCCCGACGGCCACAGGATCCTCATACGCGTGCGCAAGCAGCTCACACGCCGCGACAGCGACGCCCCCCTCACCTCCGAGGCCGAGACCCCGCCCCTGCTCTGAGGCCCCATTACGTCACATCCATAAATCCCCCCGCCGCGGACGGAACACGCCGCGTGCGGTCCCGCATAATCTCCCCCGCCGCGGCCGCACGGCATGCCGGTTGCGTGTTTCGATAAAAACATTATCTTTGTACATTGCAACATGTGTGAAAGAGATATTGTGACAACGCAACACCGCAACCTTATGGCTACAATACGTCTTACCAAGGAGTTCTCGTTCGAGGCCGCGCACGCCCTCGAAGGATATGACGGCGCCTGCCGCGAGATACACGGTCACTCGTACCGCCTCTTCGTCACCGTCAAAGGCGAACCCTCGACCGACGAATACGACCCCAAGCAGGGTATGGTCATGGACTTCGGGCTGCTCAAGCGGATAGTCAACGAGCAGATCGTCTCGCGCCTCGACCACGCATTCATCATACGCCGCACCGAGCAGGGAGAACTTCTCCGCGGAATGCTCGCCGACCACTTCTCGCGCATAGTCCCGGTAGACTACCAGCCCACGTGCGAGAACATGCTCGTCGACTTCGCCGAGCGTCTGCTCGAGGCGCTCCCCGACGAGGTGCAACTCTACTCGCTGCGTCTGCACGAGACCGCAACCTCTTTTGCCGAGTGGTTCGCCGACGACAACCTCTGAGACAGCCGACGACAACCTTTGAGACCGCCGACGGCCCCCACAACACCCGCGGCAGCCACCCCGCACACCAATGCGGCGAGGCCTCCGCACATACCGCACGCACAATGAAACGATTATTTCTCATAGACGCCTACGCTCTGGTATTCAAGTATTACTACGCCTTCATGGGGCGGCCCATGCGCAACCGCCACGGCATGAATACCTCGATTCTCTTCGGCTTCACGAAGTTCCTGCGCGACATCCTCAAGCGCGAGCAGCCCGACCTGCTGGGTGTGGCATTCGACCCCAAGGGGGGCTCGTTCCGCAAGCAGATATATCCCGAATACAAGGCCAACCGTCTCGATACGCCCGAGGACATAATCCTCTCGGTACCCTATCTCCAGCGTCTGCTCGCGGCCATGCGCATACCCGTATTCGAGATCGAGGGCTTCGAGGCCGACGACGTCATCGGCACCCTCGCATACCGCGGCGCCGAGGCCGGGTATGAGGTCTTCATGGTGACGCCCGACAAGGATTACTGCCAGCTTGTCGGCCCCCACCGCAACATATACCGACAGAAGGGCGACGGCATCGAGATCCTCGACACGGAGGCCGTATGTGCCCGCTACGGAATCGCGGACCCGATACTCGTGCGCGACATTCTGGCCATCTGGGGCGACGCCTCGGACAACATCCCCGGCGTGCCCGGTATCGGCGAGAAGGGTGCCTGCAAGCTCGTCGCACAGTGGGGCTCGGCAGAAAACATACTCCAGAATGCCGCCGAGATCAAGGGAAAGCAGGGCGAGAAGATCGCCGCATGGGGCGACCGTCTGCTTTTGGCAAAGCGTCTGACAACGATATGCACCGACGTGCCCGTCGCGTTCGAGCCCTCGGAGCTTGAGATATGCCCCCCGAACGTGGACGATCTGAAGGCGCTCTTCGCCGAGCTCGACTTCACGGCCTTCGCCCGCGACATATACAACATGGCCCCCGCCGAGGAGCCCTCCGACGCACCCCGTCAGGCGCCGCAGCGGCAGTTGGCGGAGATGGCGCGCGCCAAGTCGGCCGCGGCACGCCGCGAGGCCCTCGCCGGACAGGGAAACCTCTTCGAGGCACCCGCCGAAGAGACCCCCGCCGCGCCGCAAGCCGCAACCGATGCGCCCGACACAACGGACGAGGGCGACACGGCCGCCGCGACGGATCCCGTATTCGCCACGGCCGCAACCACGCCCCACGACTACCGTCTGGTTACGGAGATCGGGGAGCTGCGCCAGATAGTGGAGCGTCTGCGCACCGAACCCGAGATATGTTTCGATACCGAGACCACGGGCCTCGACATCTTCAACGACCGCATCGTCGGTCTCTCGCTCGCCGTGCGCGAGCACGAGGCGTGGTACATATCCTTCACCCCGCAGAACACACCCGACTTCGCCGAGGCCGTGCGGCCCCTGTTCGAGAACCCCGACAGCGTCAAGATAGGCCAGAACATCAAGTTCGACATCATGGTTCTCGCGCATCTGGGCATCGAGGTGCGCGGCCGCAAGATCGACACCATGATCCTCCACTACCTGCTCGACTCGGAGGCCCGCCACAACATGAACTACCTCGCACAGCGATACCTCAACTACTCGCCCATAGCCATCGAGACCCTCATCGGACGCGGCGCGCGCCAGCTCACGATGGATCAGGTCAACATCGAGAGCGTCAAGGAGTATGCCGCCGAGGATGCCGACATCACGCTGCAGCTCAAGCGCGTGCTGTGGGAGGAGGTGTGCCGCCAGTCGCTCGACCGCCTCTACCTCACAATCGAGGAACCCATGATCGACGTGCTGGCCGAGATGGAGATGACGGGTGTGAAGATCGACTCGGCGCTGCTGGCCGACTATGCCGTGGAGCTCAACGCCCTGCTCGCGCAGCTCGAAGGCGAGATCCGCCGCGAGGCCGGCGAGCCGACGCTCAACGTCAACTCGGCACGGCAGATAGGCGAGGTGCTCTTCGCCAAGATGCGCATAGCCGAGAAGCCCCGCATGACACGCACGCACCAGTTCAGCACCGAGGAGGAGTACCTTCAGGGCTTCGCCCGCAAACACCGCATCGTCGACCTCATACTGCAATACCGCGGCGTGAAGAAGCTCCTGTCGACATACGTGGAGGCGCTGCCGCAGCTGGTAAACCGCGCCACGGGACGCATACACACATCCTTCAATCAGGCGGTCACCTCGACGGGGCGGCTCTCGTCGACCAACCCCAACCTGCAGAACATACCCGTACGTGACGAGCTCGGGCGCCGCATACGCGAGGCCTTCATCCCCTCGGACGGGGAGCATCTCCTGCTCTCGGCCGATTACAGTCAGGTAGAGCTGCGGCTCATGGCGCACCTGAGCGGCGACGAGGCCCTCATCGCGGCCTTCCTCCACGGTGAGGATATCCATGCCGCCACGGCCGCGCGCCTCTTCCACAAGCCGCTCACGGAGGTCACATCCGACGAGCGCCGCAAGGCCAAGACCGCCAATTTCGGTATCATATACGGCATCTCGGCATTCGGGCTGAGCCAGCGTCTCGACATCCCCCGCGGCGAGGCCAAGCAGATCATCGACGGCTACTTCGCCTCCTACCCCAAGGTCAAGGAGTATATGGATTCGGCCATAGCATCGGCACGCGAGACGGGATTCGTCACCACGGTCTTCGGCCGCCGCCGGTACCTGCGCGACATCACCTCGCGCAATGCCGTGGCCCGCGGCGTGGCCGAACGCAACGCCATAAACGCACCCATACAGGGCAGCGCCGCCGACATAATGAAGATAGCGATGATCGAGATCCACCGCCGCCTCCATGCCGAGAACCTCCGTTCGCGCATGATCCTTCAGGTGCACGACGAGGTCATTGTCGACATGGTGTGCGGGGAGCAGGAGCGCGTCATGGCCATCGTGCGCGAGGCGATGGAGGGTGCCGCCAAGCTGAGCGTACCCCTCGTCTCGGATGCGGGCGTTGGCCGCAACTGGCTCGAGGCACATTAAAATCGAGGCGCATTAAAATCGGTGTACACTAACCGGAGCATGGAATCCCGAAAAATTAACTATAACAGAAGATACTAACCCCAAAACACACACAGATATGAATCTACGCACAGCGCTCGCAACCGCACTTGCCATGGCCGCCGCGGCGGCATACGCGCAGCCCGTAGACCGCATGGTGGTCGAGGCGGGCAAGATCGGGACCGAGATACGCCCCACGATGTACGGACACTTCTTCGAGGATATAAACTACGGCGCCGACGGCGGTCTCTATGCCGAGATGGTGAAGAACCGCTCGTTCGAGTTCCCGCAGCGCCTCATGGGGTGGAAGACATTCGGCAACGTCGCCGTCGAGGATGACGGCCCCTTCGACCGCAACCCCCACTACGTACGCCTCACACCCCCCGACCACCCGCACATGGCCACCGGCATCGAGAACGAGGGATTCTTCGGCATGGGTGTCGTGCAGGGCAGCGAATACCGTTTCACGGTCTGGGCCCGCGGCAAGGCGCAGAGCATACGCGTCGAGCTGGTAGACAACGCCTCGATGGAGGAGACGCAGACATTGGCCGGCACCGACCTTGCCATAGACTCTGAGGAGTGGAAAAAATATGAATTGCGCCTCACCCCCGCCCGCACCTTGGACAAGGCTCACCTGCGCATATTCCTCACCTCGGGCGGCACGGTCGATCTGGAGCATGTATCGCTCTTCCCCGTCGACACGTGGAAGGGCCGCGAGAACGGCCTGCGCAAGGATCTCGTACAGGCTCTGGCCGACACGCGTCCGGGCGTATTCCGCTTCCCGGGCGGTTGCATAGTCGAAGGCACGAACATCGAGACCCGATACAACTGGAAGAACTCCGTCGGCCCCGTCGAGAACCGCCCCCTGAACATCAACCGCTGGCAATACACCTTCCGCCACCGCTTCTTCCCCGACTACTACCAGAGCTACGGCATGGGATTCTATGAGCTCTTCCTGCTGGCCGAGGATATCGGAGCCGAGCCCCTGCCCATCCTCAACTGCGGTCTGGCGTGCCAGTACCAGAACGACTCGCCCGAGGCGCATGTCGCCGTATGCGACCTCGACCCATACATAGACGACGCCCTCGACCTCATCGAGTTCGCAAACGGCGCTACGGATACCGAGTGGGGTGCGCTGCGCGCCGAGATGGGACATCCCGAACCCTTCAACCTCAAATATATAGGCATAGGTAACGAGCAGTGGGGGCCGGAGTATCCGGAGCGTCTGGAGCGTTTCGTCGAGGTGCTGCGCAAGGCCCATCCCGAGATCATGATCATAGGCTCGTCGGGCCCCAACTCCGAAGGCCCCGACTTCGACTACCTCTGGCCCGAGATGCGGCGCCTCAAGGTAGACCTCGTGGACGAGCACTTCTACCGTCCGGAGCGTTGGTTCCTCGCCTCGGGCAGCCGATACGACAACTATGACCGCAAGGGGCCCAAGGTCTTCGCCGGAGAGTATGCCTGCCACGGCGCCGGCAAGAAGTGGAACCACTTCAACGCCGCACTGCTCGAGGCCGCATTCCTCACGGGCGTGGAGCGCAACGCCGACGTGGTCCACATGGCCACATACGCCCCGCTGCTGGCCCACGTCGAGGGGTGGCAGTGGCGTCCCGACCTTATATGGTTCGACAACCTGCGTTCGGTGCGTTCGTGCAGCTGGCACGTCCAGTACCTCTACGGCAATAACAAGGGCACCAATGTCGTACCCCTGACGATGGCGGGCCGCCCCGTAAGCGGACAGCAGGACCAGAACGGACTCTTCGCCAGCGCCGTATGGGACGAGCCTTCGCAGAGCTACATAGTCAAGGTGGTGAACGTATCGGATGCGCCCCGCACGCTGGAGATAGCATTCGAGGGTCTCAAACGCTCGGCCTCGCTCACAGCAGGCACCTGCACCACATTCCACTCGGATGACCCCGATGCCGACAACACGCTCGACCGGCCCGACAGGATCGTCCCCGTGCAGAGCGCCGTCACCCCCGACGGCAACACCCTGCGCGCCGCCCTCGGCGCCCGCACATTCGCCATCTACCGCCTGCCCGTAACGCACAAATAGCGTGTCGGCACAGGCATAACAAGCCACAGGAATCTCCCCGTCAGGATCTCAAACAATCCCCGGCGGGGAATCTTTTATAACGAGACCCATCAAATCGCTCCGCAAGGTTGATCGGGTGACAGCTCTCGGAATAATCTCCGCAGGGAATCTTTTATGATATACACCCGCAAATCGCTCCGCAAGGTTGATCGGGAGACAACCGCAAACCGAAGGGATCACACCGCCGCCTGAAGCACCTCGGGGCGGGAATATTAAATTTTTTCACAAAATCATTTTGAAATTATTTTAATAATCCCTATATTTGCTTCAACGTAATTCATCAACGTATGAAGCGGAACTCACATACGGATTCCAATATCGGCAGGCCGATGCTTGTCTCGCTCGAATCCGCCGCTTCGCGACAATGCTGACGTCACGGGAGTATGAATCTCCGCGTGGCGTTTTTTCGTTCCGACCCATCCCATTCCCAACCATAGATTGTTTTCCTCATTGAGTATCCGCACGCGCGGATCCCAAAACCGTTGTTTCCGGAGTCTCACCCGTTGAGATTCCTTTACTTAACATATCAACTTATGAAGAAGATCGAAGCGGTCATCCGTCGGACAAGGTTCGACGAGACCAAAGAGGCACTTCTCGAGAACGGCGTCGAATGGTTCTCCTATGTCGACGTGCGCGGCTCGGGCCATGCCCGCAACCGCCGTGTCTACCGCGGCGTCATGTACGAAACCGACATCATCGAGCGCATGATGCTCATACTGATCGTGCGCGACGAGCTCTGCGACAAGGCCATCGACACGATCATCCGCACAGCACGCACGGGCGAGATCGGCGACGGCCGCGTATGGGTCTCGGACATAGACCACTATTACAGCATCCGCACGGGCCGCTGCGACGAACTCATAAACAAGAAACGCTCCCCCGAGCAGGTCGAGGCCGACCGCGCCGCCGAACAGGCCGCCCACGACGCCGGCAACGCACACACGAAGGAGGCATCGGGAGGCAAATAGCGGCATCGGGTATTTTTTTCGGTTAGGTTAAAAATAGAGTAAGTATATGGAGAACAATCTTGACATAATGACACGCCTCGACTACCTCGTATCGGGTATCGACACCGTATGGGTACTGCTCGCGGCAATCCTGATATTCATGATGCAGATGGGATTCGCATCGGTCGAGGCCGGATTCACCCGCTCGAAGAACACGGCCAACATCCTCATGAAGAACCTGCTCGACTTCTGTTTCGGCTCGCTGCTCTTCTGGCTCTTCGGCTTCCGCATAATGTTCGGCGCCGACGCCTTCGCCGGACTCATAGCCGACCCCTTCGCGCTCGGTTTCGCCGTGCCCTCGAACATCCCGCAGACGGCATTCCTTATCTTCCAGACCATGTTCTGCGCCACAACCGCCACGATCGTCTCGGGCGCCATGGCCGAGCGTACGCAGTTCCGCGCATACCTCGTATACTGTATCTTCATCTCGGCCTTCATCTACCCCATATCGGGCCACTGGACATGGGGCGGCGGATGGCTCTCGGCGCTGGGATTCCACGACTTCGCCGGCTCGGCCGTCGTGCACTCGGCGGGCGGATGGCTCGCACTGGTGGGCGCGGCGATGGTAGGGCCACGTATCGGCAAGTACAAGAACGGCAAGCCCCACGCCATACTCGGCCACAACCTGACGATCGCCACGCTCGGCGTCTTCATCCTCTGGATCGGATGGTTCGGATTCAACCCGGGCAGCACCGTCGGCATCTCGACACCCGAACTGCAGCAGAGCGCCTCGACCGTATTCATGAATACCAACATCTCGGCCGCAACGGGAGCCCTCACGGCACTTATCGTGGCGTGGGTGCGCTACGGCAAGCCGTCGCTCTCACTCTCGCTCAACGGCGTGCTTGCGGGCCTTGTCGGCATCACCGCAGGCTGTGACGCCGTCAGCACCGCCGGCGCGGCACTCATAGGCATCATCTGCGGCGCCGCAATGGTCTTCGCCGTCAGCTTCTTCGACAGCGTGGCCAAAGTAGACGACCCCGTCGGCGCAATATCCGTTCACGGCGTCTGCGGCTCGCTCGGAACAATCCTCACGGGCATCTTCGCCCTCGACGGCGGCCTGCTCTACGGCGGCGGCCTGCACATGCTCGGCGTACAGTTGCTCGGCGCCGCAGTATATGCCGCGTGGGCCATACTCTGCGGCCTGATCCTCTTCTACGCGCTGCGCCGCACCATCGGCCTGCGCGTCGACCGCCGCGTCGAGGAGGACGGACTCGACTACTACGAGCACGGCGAGACATCATACAACATCTGACCCCCAAACTCAAAATATATTTATGCGAAAAGGGACCTTCCCACAACGGGAAGGCCCCTTTTTCGCGTGTGCGGATAAAGGGACTCGAACCCCCACGCCTTTCGGCATCAGATCCTAAGTCTGACGTGGCTACCAATTACACCATATCCGCTTGTTGTCTCGTGTCTGCCACATGTCCGCCCGACACTGCCTCGCGCAGACTTCGCGTCCGCCCCGCATCCACTTCGCGTCGGCTTCTCCTACCGTCAGCCCCGCATCCGCCTCGCACAGACTTCTCGTCCGCCCGGCATCTGCTTCGCGTCCGCCTCTCACCGGCCCCGGGGCCGAATCATCCGCCTGCGGCAACCATGTGACAAATCAGCGCAAAGTTAATAAAAATAACACTTCCACACGAAGCGTACGGATAAAAAATTGGGTATTTGCCTTTTTTTTAGTTACTTTTGTAACCAATTAAACCGATTGACACAATGCCGGCAACCGTAACACTGACACTCACACCCAAACAAGCCGCCGACTTCGAGCTATGCACCACACTCGCCGCGCGGCAGATGGGAATACGTCGCAGCGACGTGGCGCTGGCGCGTGTCGTCAAGCGTTCGATCGACGCACGACGCCGTCCCGTCAAGGTCAACATCTCGATTGAGATATTCGCCGACAACGAGCCGCAGCCCGCACCCCTGCACTTCGACTATCCCGACGTGAGCCACGCAACCGAAGTCATCGTCGTCGGGTCGGGGCCTGCGGGGCTCTTCGCCGCACTGCACCTCATAGAGTGCGGCCTCAAGCCCATAATCCTCGAACGCGGCAAGCGCGTGCTGCCCCGCAAGCAGGACATAGCCCTCATAAACCGCAACCTCGACATAGATCCCGACTCGAACTACGCCTTCGGCGAGGGCGGCGCGGGCACCTTCTCCGACGGCAAGCTCTTCACGCGCAGCAAGAAACGCGGCGACTACAACAAGGCCCTGCAGACGCTCGTCTTCCACGGCGCCACGCCCGAGATACTCTACGACGCACACCCCCACATCGGCACCGACCGTCTGCCCCGCATCATAAGCAATATCTGCCGTACGATCGTCACGGCCGGCGGCGAGATACACTTCGGGGCCAAGGTCACGGGATTCAAGATCGAGGGCGGCCGCATACGCGGCGTATGGGTCGGCGACACCCTTGTCGAGGGTGCGGCCGTGGTGCTCGCAACGGGACACTCGGCAAAGGACGTATACTACACGCTCCACCGCGACGGCGTACGCCTCGAGGCCAAGCCCTTCGCCATGGGCGTGCGCATAGAGCACCCGCAGCAGCTCATAGACTCCATACAGTACCACTCGCCACACCGTGACGAGTACCTGCCCGCAGCGTCATACTCGCTCGTCGAGCAGATCGACGGCCGCGGAGTATATTCGTTCTGCATGTGTCCGGGCGGCTTCATCGTCCCCGCCATGACCGACGCCGCGCAGTCGGTCGTAAACGGCATGTCGCCCAGCGGCCGGAACTCCCGATGGGCAAATTCGGGTCTCGTCACCGAGATCCGCCCCGACGACTACGCCTTCCTTGCCCAAGAGTACGGGCCCCTTGCGGGACTCGTATTCCAACAGCGGCTCGAGGAGGCTGCACGCCGCAACGGCGGCGCCCGTCAGGTCGCACCCGCACAGCGCGTCACCGACTTCGTCGCCGGACGCAACTCTTCGTCACTGCCCTCAACATCATATATACCCGGACTCACACCCTCACGCCTCGACGAATGGATGCCCGCCATGATCGCCTCCTCGCTGCGTAAAGGCATTGCCGCCTTCGACCGCCGTATGAGAGGTTATCTCTCGCCCGAGGCCGTGGTCGTGGGTGTCGAGTCGCGCACCTCGACCCCGGTACGGATCCCCCGCGATGCCGAGACGCTCATGCATCCCGAGGTATCGGGGCTCTTCCCCGCAGGCGAAGGCGCCGGATATGCCGGCGGCATCGTCTCCGCAGCCCTCGACGGCGAACGCGTCGCCGAGGCCGCCGCAACCTACATCAAAAACCGAAACAACTGAGATGTTCACCATTATCTGCTGCTCGGTCGATCCGGCTGCCGCCCGACGACTCGAGAAGAATATTGCCGCCACGTGCGGCTGCCCGTACGAGTTCATCGCCTACGACAACCGCATCAATGGCGACGGACTCTGCAAGGTCTTCAACCGCTGCGCCGCAGCCGCCCGATACGATATGCTGTGTTTCGTGCATGAGGATGTCGAGTTCCAGACCGAAGGGTGGGGGCAGATCATAGCCGCCAAACTCGCCGAGGCCGACTGCGGCGTCATAGGCTTCGCCGGCAGTATCCTCAAGCACCTCACCGGCTGGCACAACGGCGGCGGCGACCTGCGAGCACACTATGTGCAATATATGCGCGGCGGCCACCACCCCGTCGACAAAAACCCCGACGGCGTCGATTTCTCGCCCGTGGTGACGCTCGACGGCATGTGTCTGTTCGTGCGGCGCGAGGTCTGGAGCGAGACCCTCTTCGACGAGCAGACCTTCCCGCGGTTCCACGGGTACGACATAGACTTTACGCTTGCCGTGGCGTGCCGCTACCGCAACTACGTCTGCAACAAGGTCTTCATCGAGCACTTCTCCACAGGCGGGTATACGCGCGAGTGGATCCGCACGATGAAACGCCTGCACCGCAAGTGGCGCGACCGCCTGCCCATGTTCGCCATGCCGATGCCACAGAGCGAGATCGACCGATACGAACGCATCAGCGAGAGCTATTTCATACGCTTCATGTGGCAGAAGGGGTGTTTCTTCGAGCGCGGATTCGGACACGGAATGCAATACATTGCACGCTATCCCCTGAGCGGTGCCTCGTGGATCCTGCTGCCCAAATATGTGGTCTACAAGCTGCGCGACATACTCAAACAGAAAAAGAAGTAACTTTACCGCAACAATAGCCGCCAGAACGCAACATATACCACCCGCAACGGTATCTACGGCCGAGGCGCGCCAACGACCCCAGTGATGAAAATCCGCATACTCATACCCGTCTACCGACCCCTCCCCACCGACGGGGAGCGCCGCGCCATAGCCAACAACGTGCAGCAGCTCGCGGCCTACGACGTGGCCTTCGTCGCCCCCGAGGGTCTCGACATGGCGCCATACGCGGCCCTCGCGCCCGAGGCCGAGGTGGTGCGTGTGGGTGAGGAGTGGCTCGGCTCGCGCAACGGCATCGCCGGATACAACGCCATGATGCTCTCGGAGCGTTTCTACCGTATCTCCGAGGCGTGGGACTATATCCTCATCTGCCATCCCGACGCATGGATCTTCCGTGACGAGGTGGCCGCATGGGCCGCACGCGGATATGACTGTGTCGCCGCCCCGTGGATGCGGCGCCCCGTCTACGACCTGCCGCTCGTCAGACAATACATGGCGTGGCGGCAGCGGTCGCGCCACCGCCGCGGCCTGAGCTGCCGCGCCGACCTCTACGGCCGTATCGGGAACGGAGGGCTCTCGCTGCGCCGCACGGCCGCTTTCATCGACGCCTGCCGCCGCTATGCCGACCGCGCCGCCGAATACCTCGCCGCACGCTCGCACCTCTATAACGAGGATGTATTCTGGGCCACCGTCCCCGACAACTTCCGCTATCCCACCCCCGAAGAGGCCCTCGCATTCGCCTTCGACACCACCCCCGCATATTGCTACCGCCTCACCGGCGGCCGCCTGCCCATGGGGTGCCACAGCTGGTCGAAACCCCGCATGTACCGTTTCTGGCGCCGCTTCATCCCCTGAAGCCCGCCCGCTGTCTCCGAGCAGCCGTTTTACGAGCGGCGGACGCTTTCCGGCGGCCGGTACCCGCTATCCCATCGTAGCCCCTCTCCGACCCTCCATCCCCCCCGACACGCTCCGCAAGATCCGTCGCCGCGGCAAAAAGGGCCAAAACACCATACGGGAAAGGAGATATCGGCCGATGCGAGAGGGATATTTTGTTCGGTTACGGAGCAATTCACACTCCCAAAAGAGAATTTCCGCACACAGCCGCCAAGACGCACGGAACCGATTTTTTCCCTTCCGACGCCCGAACACCGCAAAACAACGTCCAAAAACTACCATTTGCCCTTCCCGCCCCGACATACGCCAATTTTTCATTAAAATACTGTCACAGTGCTAATTATGACCGTGAGGGATAATTCAATGTTACGTAAATGTTAAAATTTCTTAAGAATTTTTGAATTTTTTTGAGTAATTACTTGCACGGTATTGTTTTTTCCCTTACCTTTGCACTCGAAGTTTTAAGGTTCATTTAGGTTAGTAGTTTTAGGTTGGTAGAGGCTATCGGAAGGTTGTAACCGTTAACGCCGTGTTTCTGTGGCACGTCGGGTTACTAAGACAAAGAGCGGTACTCGCTCGGCGTCGAATACCTCCGAAACCTCGTTTTTTTTGCCCTTTTACGACCTGCGCCCCAATACGATTTATACTCCCATATCCTCACCCGGCACGGCCGGAAGAGACCGCCCGCCGCAAACGCCACGCGCCGCCAGCGCTGTCATAAGGCGGAGCCGCAGGCCGCCGCGCATAGAGCCGCATCGGCCCGACGGCCGACAAATCGGATCGAAATGACGTTGCTGCCGGCCGCAGCCCCGAAGCCCAAACCGCTGAATCAATAAGGGAAATCGCGGCGGAGGCTCGCAGCGGACTATACGTATTGATGGAAATACTCTCCGTTTTGTCGGCAGGCGGTGCGCGAAGTCATAAATACGGATAACTTTTCTTATCTTTGAATTGAAAAGTTACACTGCAACAACCCAGACTACCCGATGAAGAGAATCATTACAGCAATCTCGATTGCCATCATTGCGGCCGCGGCGACAGGATGCCGCACATACGTCGCACCCGACCCCACGACCGTCGACAGCTTCGTAGCGGCACGCCCCGTATGGGCCGAGGGACGCGAGACCGAGAAGAACCTCACACTCTCATTCCGCGAGACCATACACGCCGGCCGCACCGCCTCGGCACACATACGCATAGCCGCCTCGACGGACTACCGTCTGCGTGTCAACGGCGAGTTCGTGGCGCACGGCCCCTGCGTCGCCGCCCACGACTTCTACCGCGTCGACTGCTACGACATAGCGCCCTACATGCACCGCGGCGACAACATCGTCGCCATCGAGGTGGCCGGGTACAACGAGCCGAGCTACTACCTTCTCGACCAGCCCTCGTTCCTGCAGGCCGAGGTCGAGCTCAACGGCGAGTGCGTCGCCGCCACGGGAGAGGCATTCACGGCATACGAGTTGCGCCAGCGCAAGGCCGACGTGCCCCGATTCAGCTTCCAGCGCCCCTTCACCGAATACTATATCCTCACGCCCGACTTCGACGCGTGGGCATGCGACCCCGCATGGGATGCCGCGGCGGCCACGGCCGTCACCCTTGCCGAGCAGCCAGCAAAGCATCTGCTCCAGCGCCGCGTCGCATACCCCGACTACCGCGTGCATGAGGCCAAACCGATACAGGGCGGCATATACAAGTTCGACTGCAACAGCAGCGGCTTCCTCGGCATCGAGGTCGAGGTGACGGAACCTTCGCGCCTGAAGGTCTCGTTCGACGAGCTGCTCACGACCGACGGGCATGTCAACATCGGACGTCTCGGATGTCAGGCATACGTTACGTACGAACTCCAGCCCGGAAAGTACCGTCTCGAGAGCTTCGAGCCCTACACCATGCAGTATGCCGAGCCGGTATTCGAGACCGGCGGCGGCCGCATCGACCGCATATACATGCGCGACTACTGCAACGCCGACGTACACCGCGGAACCTTCTCTTCGTCGAACGCCGACCTTGACCGCCTCTTCGAGACGGCCCGCGAGACACACCGCCAGAGCGCCCTCGACGTATTCATGGACACCCCCTCGCGCGAACGCGCCGGATGGCTCTGCGACAGCTATTTCTCGGCCCGCGTGGCATTCGATCTGGCAGGCCATACACGCCTCGAGAAGAACTTCATAGAAAACTTCCTGCTGCCCGAGCGCTTCAAGGACATAGACCCCGGCATGCTGCCCATGTGCTATCCGTCGGACCACCGCAACGGAAACTACATACCCAACTGGGCCATGTGGTTCGTCGTCGAGCTGGAGGAGTATCTCCACCGCAGCGGCGACACCGCTACCATCGAGGCCGCACGCAAGCGCGTATATGACCTTGTGGAGTATTTCCGCCCCTACCTCAATGAGGACGGCCTTCTGGAGAAGCTCGACCGCTGGATCTTCGTCGAGTGGTCGGCCGCCAACGACTACGTGCAGGATGTCAACTACCCGACCAACATGCTCTATGCCGAGATGCTCGACGTCGTGTCGCGTCTCTACGGCGACAAGGCCCTCGCCGAGCAGGCCGAGGCCGTGCGCCGAACCATACGCGAGCAGTCGTTCGACGGGCGCTTCTTCTGCGACAACGCCATACGCGAAAAGGACGGCACGCTGCGCCGCACCGACAACCATACGGAGGTGTGCCAGTACTACGCCTTCTTCTTCCGCACGGCCACGCCCGAACTCTACCCCGAGCTGTGGGCACGCCTGCGCGACGAGTTCGGCCCCGCACGCAAACAGAACAACCCCTATCCCGACGTAGCCTTCGCAAACGCATTCATAGGCAACTACCTGCGTCTGGAGCTGCTCTCGCGCGAGGGTCTCTCGCAACAGATCCTCGACGAGTCGATAGCCGAGTACCTCACCATGGCCGACCAGACGGGCACCCTCTGGGAGAACATGACAAGCGTGGCAAGCTGCAACCACGGTTTCGCCGCACACCTCGTGCGCGTACTCTACCGCGACGTGCTGGGCGTCTACGACATCTCGCCCACCGAAAAGAAGATACGTCTGCGCTTCGTCGACTCGGGCCTCTCGTTCTGCAAGGGCTCGATACCCGTGGGCGAAGAGCAGTTCGACCTCGAGTGGAGAATGGACAACGGCACCGTCATCATCGACCGTCTCTCGCTGCCAGAAGGATATACTCTCGAGGTGATGCCAGCATCGCTCCCATACAAGGAGGCTTGACGATACATACGGCGGTAAGAGGACTGAATTGCCGCACAAGGGAATGACGGGACGGGCCGCCGCAACCTGAACACTGCCCGCGGCTCACAAAGCCCTCCCCTCAACCCTTTCCGATCCCCGCACCCGCTGCGGGGATTTTTTTTCGGGATCTTTTAGGGAGGATTTTTTCAAGAGTAGGCCTTCAGAATATCTTTAGAATAGGATCTGTCCGGCGGATGAAGGCGCAACATCTCTGCCGAGATCTTCCGCTCCCTCCTTTTTACATCGGCAACAGACGTGCAATGGGCGCAAGCCGCGCCACCCTCCCGAAAAAGGCCTTTTTCGGGCCGTCAGACACATCGGCCGACCATTTACGTAAGATCATATAGATTGAGTGGCGCACGCCCTAAAAGGGAGATTTACGCCGCATACACGGCATATAAGGGAGATAAGGGAGAATATGTGGGATATGTGGGATATATGAGGATATATGGGCCGAGCGGCCGACAAACGTCAAGGCACAAAATAAGGCCCGCCCTCCGTGAGGAGAACGGGCCCGCGAATGTGACGCATCGAAGTGCACCGTCCGCAGACATGGCAGATGCAATGCGGACTTGGGTGCAGATTCGGATGCGAGATCAAACGTCCCTTACCGCGCGGCCGCCAAACCGACGCCGCGCCGCAATCCCGACATTAGAGCTTGCGCAGCCAGATGTTGCGGAAGCTGATAGGCTCGCTCGGGTCACCGTGGCTCTGGAGCTTGATGGGGCCGTCGCCGTGCTTGACCACACGCGGCAGACCGATATACTCCGTAGTGCCGAGAATCGTGAAGTTGTTGAGCAGCACGATGCCGTTCTGGATAACCGTCACCGTCGGGTGTACCTTGTAGGTGCCGTCCTCGTTGAAGACGGGCGCGTTGTAGATGATGTCGTAGACGTTCCACTCGCCCGGCTTGCGCATGGCGTTGGCCAGAGGCACTACCTGCTTGTAGACGCTGCCCGTCTGACCGTTAACGTATGTCTCGTTCTGGTAGCAGTCGAGGATCTGCACCTCGTACATGTTCTGCAGGAAGACACCGCTGTTGCCGCGTGCCTGACTCTCGCCCGTGATGCCCTCGGGAACCATCCACTCCAGATGGAGCTGGAAGCTGCCGAAGTTCTCGCGCGTCTGTATGTCGCCCTTGCTCTTGTCGACGGTGAAGACGCCGTCATGCACGCGCCACTCGGCCGCGCCGCCCGTATTGCTGCTAACCCACGCGTCGAGGTTCTTGCCGTCGAACAGAACGATGGCATCCGACGGCGCCGACGCCGTGGCGGCATCGCCCGGGGTTACTATCTTGGGCTGCGGGGTCCAGAACTCGGTCATGCCCGGACGCATCGGTTCCGGCTGCGGATATTCCTTTTGCTGCTGTTGCGCTGCGGCGACACCGACAAGCGAGACGGCTGCCACAGAAAGAATCAATCTCTTCATGGTACGTATGTTTTTAGGTTTTTAGCTGAGACAAATATACGCAAAAAATCCCAGCACGCGCCCATGCCAGAGCACAAAAAAACGGGCCGCCGCCGTCTGCGGCAGCCCGTTTGCGGGCAAACGTGTTGTTACTCTTTTGATTTTCCCGTGCTCTTTTTTGCGGCGGCGGCTTCACCCCCGCCGGCAGCCTTGCCGCCCACCGCCGTCGAGCATAAGCTCGACGGCGCGGCGCAGCTGCAGGTCCTCGCCGCGGAGCTGCGCCTCCGGCGGCGTTATCACATAGATATCGGGCTCGACCTGCGTATTTTCAGAGAAGACGCCCCGCATGTCGCGGCACCCGACCTCCGGTATGCCGAAGACGATCGTCGGGTCGATCTGCGTCTCCCACCATACGGCCGTCATCGTTCCGGGCACGGGCGTACCCACAAGCTTGCCCAGACCCAGCTCCTTATATACCCACGGCGTGCCGCAGGCATTCGAGTAGTTGTCCTCGCAGATAAGCATGCACGACGGGCGCAGCCACTTGTTGAAGGGGTCCGAACCGATATACTGTCCGCGCGGCACGAACTGCTGGTACTCCTTGCCCCCGAGCAGCGTCACCACATCGTCGTGCAACCATCCGCCGCCGTTGTGGCGCGTGTCGATAACCACGGCCTCGCAGTTGCGGAAGCGGCCCAGAAGCTCGCTGTAAAGATGTCGGAAGCTCTCGCTGTCCATCGCCCGTATGTGGACATAGCCCACACGTCCGTCCGAGAGGCGCTCAACCTCCTTGCGGCAGCGCTCGCGCCAGCGGTTGTAGAGCAGTTCGTTCAGCTCGCCCGAGCTGATGCCCCGAACCGACACCTCGAACGTCTTGCCTCGCTTGCGGATGCCGAGGCGCATCTTGCGCCCCACCTTGCCCTCGAACAGGGGATAGTAGTCCTCCCCCGCGAGGATCTTCTCGCCGTCGACGCTCTCGATGATGCAGCCCGCCTCAACGTCGGTCTTCATCACGGCGAAGGGGCTCTTGGCTATAACCTCCTTGATCTTGAGTCCGTCGCCCTCGTACTCCTCATCGAAGAATACCCCGAGCGAAGCGGTCGCCAGCGACGCACCCGGGCCGTAGTAGCGCGCACCCGTATGCGAGGCGTTCAGCTCGCCCAGCATCTCGGAAAGCATCTCCGTGAAGTCGTAGTTGTTGTTTATGTGGGGCAGGAAGCGGGCATAGACACCGCGGTAGTAGTCCCAGTCCACACCGTGCAGGTCGACGTCGTAGAACTTGTCCTTGACCTGACTCCATACGTGGTTGAAGATATAGTCGCGCTCCTCGTAGGGGCGGTAGTCCTGAAAAGCCTCGAAGCCGATGCGCTTGGTCTGGCCGTTGGCCAGCGACACGCTGCGCAGGCCGCCGTCGCAGATATAGAGGTTCTCGACATTGCGGTCCGCAACGAACGACCCGCCGCCGATGCCCTTGACCAGAATGCGGGTCGAGTAGTCCTTCAGGTCACGCACCCACAGATCGACCGAGCCGTCCTCGGCCCCGATCACATAGTAGAGCTTGTCGCCCGTCTTCGACAGCAGGGCCAATATCCCGCGCGACGAGTGGGCCGTAAGGCGCACGACACGGTCGCGGCAGTTTTCGAGGTCGAACTCCAGCGGCTCCACCTCCGGAATGGCCGCCTCGCCCTTCTCGCCGGCCTTCTCCTCGGCCTTCTTCTCGGCCTTCTTCTCATCCTCGGCCTTCTTCTCGTCGGCCTTCTTCTCCTTCTGCGACTTGTTCTCCTCCAGAAGCGCCAGATCCTCCTTGTTCATGCGGAACTTCTCATAGGCCTCAACGTCGAAGAACATGATGTAGACATCATCCTCGGCGCCCCACGAACCGTGGCTGCGGTAGCCCGCGCGGTCGCTGTACCAGATCATCGCCTTGCCGTCCAGAACCCACTTGGCACCGCGGTCCGTATAGCCGCTCTGCGTCAGGTTGTGCATCTCGCCCGAGCCGTCCGCCTTGACCAGAACAACATCCTTGTTGTTCCAGCCGCCGATGCCGATATAGTCCGACAGGATCCAGCGGCTGTCGGGCGACCACTCGAAGTGCTGGTCTCCGTCCGAATACGAATACTGCCACTTGCCCTCCATCGCCGTGCGCACCTTGCCGCTCTTGAGGTTCACAACGCGGATGGCCGTGCGGTTCTCAAGGAAAGCAACCTCCTTGCCGTCGGGACTGTATGCCGGCTGGAACGACGCCGCCTTCGAGTTGGTCAGATTGCGCTCCCTGATCTCGGTGGCGTAGGTGAACTGCTTCTCCTCCTTGTCGGCGATCGTAGCCTCGTATATCTGCCACAAACCGTCACGCTCCGAGGCGTAGACTATCGCGCTGCCGTCGGGCGAGAACTGTACGTCGCGCTCCTGATCCTGCGTCGAGGTTATCTGGCGCGTGGTGTTGTACTCAACCGAGGTGACATATACGTCACCCCCCATGATGAAGGCCACCTCCTTGCCCGTGGGCGAGGGAGAGATCTCGCGCGCGCCGCTCGTGCGCAGACGCCGTATGACGTCGCGGTCCTGCTTGTCGGCCACGATCTCGACCGCGACCTTCTGCGGCTCGCCTCCCTCGCGCAGCGTATATAGCTCGCCGTCCTGCGAGAAGCAGAGCGTGCCGTCACGCGAGATCGACAGGAAACGCACCGGATTCTTCTCGAAGCGTGTCACCTGCTCGGCCTCCGATGCCCCCACGCGGCGGTGCCATACGTTCGAGGTGCCGTCCTGCTCCGAAAGGTAGTAGAACGACTCGCCGTCGGGTGCCCATACGGGCTCGCGGTCCTCACCCTCGAAGTCGGTCTGCTTGGCGTAGGTGCGATCGCCCGCCAGCGTGCAGATCCACACGTCGCGCGAAATCGAGGCCTTCTCGTGCTTGCGCCACGGGTCCTCGTAACCCTTGCGGTCGTGGTATATCAGACGGCCGCCCTCGCCGTCGACCCATATATGCTCCATGGGCAGCGACGAGAAGAGATGCGGACGCCCGCCACGCGTCGCCACGGAATATACCTGCGGGAACTGCGACGAGGGGAACTGCGCATCCTCGGCCGAAGGCATGATGTAGGCCGAGAAGAGCACCGTGCTGTCCGTGAGGAACGCCACGGGGCGCTCGGCCGCAGAGTGTGTGGTCAGACGCCGCGGCTCGCCGCCTCCGGCATCCACGATGAATACATCCATGCCCCCCAGACGGTCCGAAGCAAAGGCTATGCTCCGGCTGTCGGGACTCCACACGGGGTCGGTGTCATGCCCCGCGTGCGAGGTGAGCTGCTCGGCGCGCCCGCCTCCGACAGGCACGATGTAGATATCGCCCCGATAGGTGAAGGCGATGCGTGTGCCGTCGGGCGAGATGGCGTTATGCCGCAGCCACAACGGCGCTTCGGCCGCCGCGGCGCACGTCACCGCCGCCGCAAGGGCCATGGTCGTAAAGAGTCTCTTCATGCTGTATGTTTTTTACGGATTATACCTCCAAAGGTCGTTTTATGTCCCAAAATTAAACATAAAACCAACCCATTCATCCTCCGCGCACAACTTTTTATCCCTCCGTGCCCTCTTTTCTTCCCGCCGGAGCGTCTGAAATACCGCACGGCACACCCACGCCCGATCCAAATTCCACCCCCGGCCGCCCCCCCTACCGCACACGATGTGAAAAAGAGCATGCGATTTGGAGGCTTGGACAATATTGCGTATCTTTGAATAGGATAGCGTTCCCGCGCCGCGGCCCCACGCAAAAAACAAAAGTTTTAGTATATCTTTGCGTCCGGTTTGGCCCGCCGCCATCCGCCGAAACTAAAAACAGAGATCCGATATATGGCCGTATTCAAAGTCGAAGGAGGCACCCGCCTGCATGGCGAACTCCGACCCCAAGGGGCAAAGAACGAAGCGCTGGAGATACTGTGCGCAACGCTGCTCACACCCGAGCGTGTCGTGGTACACAACGTCCCCCAGATAATAGATGTCATGCAGCTCATCGAGCTGCTCGCGGCAATGGGCGTCGAGGTCGAGCACCTCGGCGGCGACTCCTACTCCTTCCGCGCCGCCGACATAAATCTCGACTACCTGCGCAGCGAGGACTACCACCGCCGCTGCCGCCGCCTGCGCGGCTCGGTCATGATGATAGGCCCCCTGCTGGCACGTTTCGGTGTCGGATACATACCCAAACCCGGCGGTGACAAGATCGGCCGCCGCCGTCTCGACACCCACTTCATCGGCTTCCAGAAGCTCGGCGCAACCTTCGACTTCGATCAGGCCGACGAGTTCTTCTCCGTCGAGGCCCGGCGTCTCCACGGATGCTACATGCTCCTCGACGAGGCCTCCGTCACGGGTACCGCCAACATAATCATGGCCGCCGTCTTCGCCGAGGGATTCACCACCATCTACAACGCCGCATGCGAGCCTTACGTGCAGCAGCTCTGCCGCATGCTCAACCGCATGGGCGCACGCATCTCGGGCATAGCATCGAACCTGCTCACCATAGAGGGCGTGCGCGAACTCCACGGCACGGAACATACCCTGCTGCCCGACATGATCGAGGTGGGCAGCTTCATCGGCATGGCCGCGATGACCCGCTCGGAACTCACCATAAAGGATGTGTCGTACGACAACCTCGGAATCATACCCGCACAGTTCGCACGCCTCGGCATACGCTTCGAGCAGCGCGGCGACGACATATATATCCCCGAGCAGGAGCACTACGCCATCGAGAGCTTCATCGACGGCTCCATCATGACCATAGCCGATGCTCCGTGGCCGGGGCTCACGCCCGACCTGCTGTCGATATTCCTCGTGGTGGCGACGCAGGCCAAGGGCGCCGTGCTCATACACCAGAAGATGTTCGAGAGCCGCCTCTTCTTCGTCGACAAGCTCATCGACATGGGGGCCCAGATCATCCTCTGTGACCCCCACCGCGCCACCGTCATAGGCCACGACCGGCGCATACCCCTGCGCGCGACGCGCATGTCGTCGCCCGACATACGTGCCGGCGTGGCGCTGCTCATCGCGGCCATGAGCGCCGAGGGTACCAGCACCATACAGAACATCGAGCAGATCGACCGCGGCTACCGCGACATCGACGGCCGCCTCAACGCCCTCGGCGCCCGAATAACCCGTATCGAGGAGTAACCATACCGACACCCGTCCCGACGGCTGCGGCACATACGCCCCGCCATACACACGGCGGAGGCTTCCCCATGCCACGGCGGGGCGAGACGGAAGACATATAAAACACCGGAGAATGTTATTGGAATATACGAAACACCGCGGCCGTATCGAAGTGATATGCGGGTCGATGTTCTCGGGAAAGACCGAGGAGCTGATACGGCGGCTGCGCCGCGCCCAGTTCGCAAACCAGCGGGTCGAGATATTCAAGCCCGCGGTCGATACCCGCTATTCGAACGACGAGGTGGTCTCGCACGAGGGGCACTCGCTGCGTTCGACCCCCGTCGAGTCGTCGCAGACGCTGCTGCTAATGGCCGGAAATGTCGACGTCGTGGGCATAGACGAGGCGCAGTTTTTCGACGACGGCCTCACCGACGCCTGCAACAGGCTCGCCTCGCAGGGCGTCAGGGTCATAGTCGCTGGACTCGACATGGACTACACCGGACACCCCTTCGGCCCCATGCCAGCACTCATGGCCGTGGCCGAGCACGTCACAAAGGTACATGCGATATGCGTCCGCTGCGGCGACCCCGCGCAATACTCCCACCGTCTGAAGGCCGACCCGCGTCTGGTGATGCTCGGCGAGAAGGAGTCATACGAACCCCTCTGCCGCCACTGCTTCGAGCAGGTCATGGCCGAAGAGCACGCGGCCGCAAAGTAATTCACCCAACCTGCCACACATAACAAACGGCAGCCAACCCAGAAAAGATTTTTTTCGAGAGAAATCGTATTACGGCAAGGCAGGGCATGTAACTCCCACACAAAACAACGGCGGCCGACCCCGAAAGGTCGGCCGCCGATCCTATATCATCCGCCGCATCACTTCACGAACTTGGCCTTCGAGAGATACTTGGCACTCTGCTTCGCGGCATCGAACATACGCTCCATGATCTCCTCATCCGAGAGCTTCTCACCTGCGGCGTTATGCTCCTCGCGCAGCCATCCCGGGATCTCGATCTCCACCACATAGTCCTTCATGCCGTTGGCATAGAACTGCTTGAAGATCGACTCGAAATCGATCGTGCCGCTGGCACCGATAACGAAGTCATCCTTCACGTGGAGCATGCGCACACGGTTGGGATACTTCTTCAGGTAGGCAACGGGATCCTTGCCACCCTTGGTGCACCAATAGACGTCCAACTCGAAGAATACGTAGCTCGGGTCGGTATGCTCGACAAGATACTCCCACATCACCTTGTCCGAATCCTTCAGCTTGGCGAACTCGCCCGAATGGTTGTGGTAACCCAGCTTGAGGCCGTACTCCGATGCGATCTTGCCGATACGGTTGAAGTAGTCGCACATCTGCTGCACGCCCTTCTCCGTGTAGTCGACGCCGTAGCTCGGGATAACGACATAACTGCCGCCGCACGCCCTCTGTATCTCGAAGATCTGGCGCCAGCGCGCAATCACTTCATCCTCCTTTGCGGGGTCCTCTTGTATACCCGTGTGGGTCGAGACGATCTCCATGCCGTTACGGTCACAGATGGCCTTGAACTCCGCGGGCGCAAGTCCGAACACCTTGGTGTCGCCGCCCCACTGCACAAGCTCGGCAACGTTGTAACCCATGTCGGCCAGACGCTTGATCGAACCCGCAGGGTCCTTCTGTACGGCTCCCATCACCGAATAGAGCTGAATGCCGATCTTCTTTTTCTTTGCGGCCGCCTGCTCCGGCATGGCGACCATCGCTGCGGATGCCACGATGCATAGTGCCGTCAATGCAGCCTTGCGACATCCCTGCCATAAAGTTGAGGTCTTCATAGTTCTGGTATTTAATTGTTTCGCCACCCCGCAAAGACTATTTCCACAGGGCGACATGGTTGGTACTCAACGGTTACTCTTTACAAATATATTAATATTATTCAATCCCCACAACAATTTCCTGAAATTCTCGCTCCCTGTCGTCCGTTTTTGTTACACTTGTTAACACACCGGCCAATATTCAAAAACTTAACTCCCTACATCTCAACGCCGAGCATAATCCTCCCGCCCATCCGCATGTTCCCCCGCCGTCGGGGCGAGCAGAGTATGTGCAGGGAGTGCGCAGAGAGGGCTGAGAGGGTGCAGAGAGTGCGTAGGGAGTGTGCAGGGAGTGTGTCGGCCACAGGACGACGGCCGATCGATGGGTTCGGCGGGGAGCGATATGACCATATCCGGACTGCGCCGAGGCCCGAAAGAGATATCTAAAATGAAGATACCGGAAACGGCAGAAGCGGAGAGTGAAAATACAGGGAAACAAACTGAGGGCGGCGGCACAAAAAAACGACAGGGAACCGCGTCCGGTTCCCTGTCGTTTTTCCGACGGCGTCGGTAAAACTAAGCGTACTTGAAGGTCGACTCGTCCGAAACGGTCAACTTCTTGCGTCCCTTAGCGCGACGCGCAGCCAACACCTTGCGGCCGTTGGCCGTAGCCATTCTCTGGCGGAATCCGTGCTTGTTGATCCGCTTGCGGCGAGAAGGCTGATAAGTTCTTTTCATTGCCATAACGATATCGTATTTGTGTTTGTTCTACTTGCGCCCGCCGGCATCACGCCGATAGGCTTCACACATCGGAGCGCCAAGCGATGCAGCTATTCCGACGCGGAGTGCAAAGGTAAGAGGTTTTTCCTTTTTCGCAAAATATTTTGACCACAAATCGCCTTTCGGGGCGTTTTTTCTCTCGTTGAGAGCCTTATGGGTTCCCTTACGGGGCTTGTTTCACACATCCAAGCCCCACCGCGCCCCACCGCGCCTCTCCTCTCTCGCATCCTCCTTTACGCCTGCCCTCTTGCATCCTCTCTTGCTCCCTCTCTCGCTATCTTGCGCCCTCTCTCGCTCCCCGGGCCTTGCGGCATCACATATCCTTGAAGAGGTCCAGCTCGCCGCGTTCGGCCTTGCCGTAGATGGCCGCCAGCTCTCCCACCACGGGAGATATCAGCTCCACGGTGTCGGCGATGGCCGCCGCGCCCTTGCCGTCGCCCCTGATGCGGTAGAGCATCGCCGCATAGAGCGCGCGGAAGCATATCTCCGTGTCGGAGATGTTGTCGTCGCGCAGCATCGCCCGCAGCTTCGGCAGCTCGGGCGCAAGGCGCGCAAAGGTATGACGGTAGTGCTCCCCGACGGGGGCGCGCATAAGGTGCAGGTGGAGGTTGTGAAGGTCGCCTATAAGGTGGAGCGTATGGTCGAGGTGGCCGCTCTGCTCCTTGCCCTCCTTGCGCAGCAGCGAGGCCAGATCGAGATACCATGCCAGAATCTCGTCCTTGCGCTGCTGGGGCACCTCGCGCGGCGCCACCAGCTGCAAATATATCGCCTCGGGGCTAAACTGCAACGCCCGCAGCAGATCCTCCAGCTGCCACAGGTAGAGTATGTACTCCGCAATGTTCTCCTTGCGTTTCGCTTGTGCTATATCCATATCCTTGAGTTACAATAACATCATTTCCGGCCCGCCGGCCGCACTGCGGGGCTACATTTTACCCGCCGGGACGATCTTCTGCGCCCGATCCCTGCCGAGTACGCGCGCCCACTCCTCCGTAACAGCGCCCTCACGGTCGGGCAGCGTATAGCTCACGCGCATATATACGCCGTTGTCATCGGTGATGGTGCAGCCGAAGACGGTCTCGACACCGACAAGTTCGGGGTCGGTCACGCTATCCGAGACGCACTCGACATACTCCCCGGCCCCCTTCACGGCATATCTGCCCTGCGACGAGACCCGAGCCTCGCCGCCGCGCGAGGTCATGTTCACCGTCACAAACGTACCGTCCGCACTGAATATTTTATATATCGGGGCATAGACGCAGCGGCCGTCATCGGTATGGGAGCAGAACTGCCATACGCCCTCCATCTCCTTGGCCAGAGCCTTCGCGCGGGCAGGCGTACGCTTCGCCTTGGCCGCGTCGGGACGGCATACGGCGTACCACGCCTCGCGCCCCACACCTCTCCCCGACGGGAAGAGGAACGCCATCATATCACCCCGTAAGGTGTATATTATCGTATTCTCGTCGCCCGCATGGTGCGAGTCGTAGATGCTCTCTCCGAGTGACTCGACCAGCTGATGGTCCGACAGCACGCGGTACGTACCCGACGTGGTGATTATCGCCGGCAGCGTCCTCTGCGGCATGGTCAGGAGGGTATAGAACGACCCGTCGGCATTATATATCTTCAGGAAGGGGTTCATCACCAGCTTCGCTTCGCCGCCCTCACTCCGCACCATGCTGCACTGCTGGTATATTCCGGGCACATGCGACCTCGAAAGGGGCACGGGGATGGCCCGGCCGTAATCCTTCGCCGCGTGTTTTGCGCCGCCCGCCTGTGCCGATGCGGCGAGTATGCCGGCCATCATAGCCGCACATACGATAATCGTTCGTTTCATAGGTTATCTATTGAGTTGGTTCGTTTTTCAGCACAGCCGCCGCCACGGGCGGCATAAATCACTTAAAATTAGGCAAAAAAATCGAATATGCAAACCTTTGCCGCAAAACCTCTCCCCGCCCGCGCTACAAGCCCCAGTCCGAGGCCGCGGCACGCGACTTGGGGGCTGCGGGCACGTTGACGAAGAAGCGCTCGCCCGTCATACGCTCCAGATCCGCGACGCTCATCATCTCGGCCTCCGTCACCTCGCGTCCGCGCACGCCGCGGTGCCCAACCACAAAGGCCGCGCACTTCAGCTCGTCGGCCGCACAGTCGCGCACGCTGCGGCCCGTACGTCCCGAGCGCGTGCGCAGCAGCACCTTGTAATAGGCCGTAGGCACCGCCACTGTCTCGCCGTCGTTCTTGTTGACGGTCGTACGCGCAGCTATCTTGCCCGCAACGGGGTCCGTGTAGTCCGAAAAGATGCACCCCGTAACCACATACAGCGTATCGGGGCATACCTGTCCCTCGACAAACGCCTCAAGGTTGTTCCATGCACCGCCCGCAGCGTTGAAGCCCGCCTGCGTCTGGGGCGCGATATTCGTCGGCATGAAGGTCATGCGGTTGGCCTCCGCCGAGACCGTACGGTCGGCCGAGGCGAGCAGGTGGCCGCGCGTATACTCACCGTATGAGCGTTTCAGCGAGGGCTGTATCTCCACGGGCAGCGCGGGGTCGAACGCATATCCCCCCGAGCGGCCCGAGTCTCCGCGGTAGCACCCGTGCAGCGGCGCGGCAACCCACACCGGGCAGCGGCGCGAAACACTGAAACAGGCCGTATGGCTCCGCCACGAGGCCGACGCCCCCTCCCCGCCGCAGAGGTGGTGGACATAGCGTCTGTCGCCGTCCGCACGCTCGGCGGGAAGCTCCGCCCACCCCGTGCGATAGACCGTCCCGTCAATATCCTTGTTATTGCCCGATACGGGCTCTTCGCCCGATGCCGATTCTTCTCCCGTCGCGGGCTTCCCTTCCGACGCGTTTTTTTCGGTCGATGTTTCACTATTCGGGGCATGGCTGTCGGCAGGTGTCTGCTCTTCCCTGTCGGCAGGCTCCACAAGCACCGTGCCCTCGCGAAGGGCTTCCGTCACCGCGGATACCGTATCCGAATGGTCGTACAGATATCCGGCGCACAGCACCACGGCCAAAACTGCAAGGTAGACAATCGGGCGGCGGGCGCTCATCCTGCGGGTTCTTCTTCTCACCATATCTCTAAGGGTCTATTCGGGACGCTTACTCGCGGTTGCGCGAGTCGATCCATATCGTAACGGGGCCGTCGTTCACAAGCTCCACCTTCATGTCGGCGCCAAACACCCCCGTGGCGACCTTGCCCCCGAACGAGGAGCGCACGCTCTCCACGAAGCGTTCGTATATGGGCCGCGACACCGCCTCGGGTGCCGACCGGATATAGGAGGGGCGGTTGCCGCGGCGGGTCGAGGCGAAGAGCGTGAACTGGCTCACGATCATGATCTGGCCCCCGGCCTGCGTCACGTCGAGGTTCATGACCCCGTCCGCATCGTCGAAGATACGCAGCCGCAGCAGCTTGCCCGCAAGCCATGCGATATCGTCGTCGCCGTCGGCGGCCTCGACGCCCGCGAATACCAACAGGCCGCCGTCAATATGTGAATACTCGCGCCCGTCGATCGAGAGCGTGGCGCGGCTTACTCTCTGGATAAGGATTCTCATTGTCCGTTACGTATGGATTTATCGCTTGGATATCATCGCTGCGACTCTTCGAAGAAGGCCCACAGGCGGTCGCCCGCAGGCACGGGAGCCGTGACACGGATCGTCTCATGGCTTACCGGGTGCGTGAACTCCACACACCGCGAGTGGAGCGAGATGCCGCCGTCGGGGTTCGAGCGGCGCGCCCCGTACTTCAGGTCGCCGCGTATCGGACACCCGATCTTAGAGAGCTGCGCCCGGATCTGGTGGTGGCGTCCCGTCAGGAGCCGCACCTCCACAAGCGTGTAGTTCGTGGCGCGGGCCGCTACGCGGTACTCCAGCTCCGCACGCTTCGCATCGCCGCGCGGCGCATCCAGCGCACGCGAGCGGTTCGTGCGTCCGTCGCGCAGGATGTAGTGCACCAGCCGCCCCTGCTCCGGTGAGGGCGTATGCTCCGTAATGGCCCAATAGCTCTTCGAGATGCGACCCTCGCGGATCATGTCGTTAAGGCGCGTCAGTGCCTTCGACGTCTTGGCGAAGAGCACAGCCCCGCTCACGGGGCGGTCGATGCGGTGCACAACGCCCAGAAAGACCCCGCCCGCCTTGTGGTCGCGCACCTTGATCATGGCCTTGATCTCGGTCTCCAGCGCATCGTCCGTCTCGCGGTCGGGCTGCACCAGATCACCGCAGTGTTTGTTCACCACCATCAGGTGGTTGTCCTCGTAGAGTATGTCGTCGGGTGTGAACATGTCTCCAATGTCAGAGTTTGAATGTGAATGGCAGCAGATCGGCCGCCGACCCTACTACCGTCGCCGTGCCCCCGCCCGCCATGATGATACGTATGGGCGAGCCCTGACGGCGCTCCACGTCGAGCAGCGTCTGCCGGCACGCCCCGCACGGGTAACACTCGCGCGGCGAGGGGTCCGAAGCTATCGCCACGGCCTCCACAGCATCCCCCGCATGGCATGCACCCACGTGGTAGAGAAGCGTGCGCTCGGCACACAGCCCCGAGGGGAAGACCTCGCTCTCGATATTCGAGCCGCTCACCACGCGGCCGCTCGCAAGCCGCGCCGCAGCCCCCACGCGGAAGTGCGAATAGGGTGCATAGGAATCACGTGTGGCGCGCTCGGCCGCCTCCACAAGCTGCCGGTCCTGCTCGGGCAGCGGGTGCGACGCGTCATAGCTCTCGTAGTCGAATTTCATCTCCCGTTTCATGGCGTCGGATATTTGGTCAACAACAAAAATACAACAATCGGCGCAAGATTCAAAATATGCGGGCCGGATTATAATTTTTCCCTCTGCGGGCGGGTTGCGGAGCCGCGTCGGATGCAAATTTTTCGTATCTTTGGGCATCACCGCCGCGGCCGCGCGCCGAGCGCGGCGCAAAACGCTGTCAAACCACCGCCGAAACACCCTCGATATGAAAAACATACTCCTGCGCACCGCACTCTCGGCCGTCATCCTCGCCGCCATGACGGGCTGCTCGCTGCTCAAGGTGTCGCTCTCGACGGGCGAACCAATATCCCCGGACGACGCCCGCGTGCGGGTCATGACACGCGCCCTCTACTACGACCTCTCGAACGACATAGTCACGGCCGCCGACTCCGTGGCCAAGGACTCCGACATCGACCTGCGCATACGCGCCATACGCTGGAAGATACGCATCACGCGCGCCGCCGTCTCGGCCGCCATGCAGACCATCCCCGACGTGGCGCTGGCCGACACGTGGATCCTCTGCACGCGCATGGACCGCGCCTTCACCCACCTGCCCGACTCGCTGCTCTTCGGGCGCTACACCCCCATGATGCGCCAGACGGCACAACGCATGAAGCTCAAGGTCGACTCCGTGGCGCACGAGGCCCTCACGGCCGAACGATACGATCTGATGAAGGAGTATGTCGAGCAGTACATACGCCGCAACCGCCCCCGCGCCGACGAGAACGTCACCCCGCAGAACACAACCCTCGCGTGGATCGAGTTCATGAAGAGCAAGGGCATAGACGTCAGCTTCGACTCGGGATCCATCGCCGACGTCGTATCCGACATGAGCGACAAGATGAGCGGCCAGACCGGACAGTTCACAAACAGCCTCATCTGGTCGAAGGACATACTCGAGATCGAGTGGCAGAGGGACAGCATGTCGCAATACGTCGCCGCACAGATGGACAGCCTCGACCGCAGCTTCGAACGTATCGTCGTGGTGATGGAGAACATACCCGAAATATCCGATTCGGTGATGGTGCGCTTCAACCAGCATGTCGAGCAGGTGCTCGCCTCGCTCGAAAGCAGCCTCGACTATGTCTTCGGGCAGGTCGACTTGCAGCGCAGCGAACTCCAGCGTTATGTCTCGGCCGAGCGCGAGGCCATAATCCGCCAAACCGCCGAGTCGGCTCAGGGCATGGTCCAGCAGGCCCTCGACCAAGTGCCCGCCATCGTCAGCCGTGTGGCCGTATGGCTCGTGCTGCTGGCCATCGTGGTGCTCGGACTGCCATTCACCGCAGGATATTGGGTCGGCACCCTCAGGGAACGCACCCGACAGCGTAAGCATACACGCCCCGACAACAACGCCCCGTCCGACAACACTCAGCAGAACAGCGCCCGATAAGATAACGCCCCGCAGGATAACGGCCGCGTACAGAAGTTGCGGCAGAGACGGATCCCGAAAACTGCGTTTCCGATTTGTCTCTGCCCGCGGCTTTGAGTATCTTTGCCGCCGGAAACGGGCGCGCACCCCAACGTGCCGCCACGACAACCATTGACCCACATGACAAACGACAAGATCAAAGGATACCTCTGCGGCGCCGTCTCGGGCGCCTCGTACGGGCTTATACCCCTCTTCTCGCTGCCGCTGCTGCGCCGCGGCGTGGACTTCGACTCGCTGCTCTTCTACCGATATCTGATCGCCGCCGCCGTGCTCGGCATCATCACCCGCCTGCAGGGCCGCGACTTCGCCCTGCGCCGCGACGAGATACCCTTCATCGCCGCCCTCGGCGTGTTGTTCGCCCTCTCGTCGATACTCATGTTCATGGCCTTCGACTATATGCCCACGGGTCTCGTATCGACCCTCTTCTTCATATACCCGATACTCGTGGCGCTGATCATGGCCGCGGCGTACGGCGAGCGGATGACGTGGTGCCGCTCGCTCTCGCTCGCACTCGCCCTCGGAGGCATCGCCCTGCTCTACCTGCGCGGCGGCCATGTCACGATATCCCCCGCAGGTCTGGCCCTCACCTTCACCGCCGCCCTCGCCTACGCCGCATACATCATCATCGTCAACAAGTCGCGCGTACGCTCGCTCCGCGGCTCCAAGGTGGCATTCTGGTCGCTCGCCTCGGGCGCCCTCATCTTCTTCGCCCGTACGGGATTCGGATCGCACCTGCAAGCCATACCCTCGGCCGACGCATGGGGCCTCGTGCTGCTGCTGGCGATAGTGCCCACAGTGGTGTCGTGCACATCGCTCGTGGTCTCGGTGCGGTACATAGGCTCCACCGCCACATCCATCCTCGGCGCCCTCGAGCCCGTCACGGCCGTCGTATGCGGCACGCTGGTATTCGCCGAGCCCATGACGCTGCGCATATTCGCCGCCATAGTCATGATCATCGGGGCGGTGACACTGCTCGTGGCGGCAGACTCGGTCTCGGCCCTCGGCCGCAACCTGAGCAATAAAATTCGAAACAAGACGTTCAAAAGATAGAGTGCAGAGGAAAATATGGCAAGAAAAAGACATGATTACCCCATCATCGAGGCCCTCGAGATAACCACCCTCGCCGCCGAAGGAAAGGCCATGGGCCGCGTCGGCGACAAGGTCGTATTCGTACCCATGACCGTCCCGGGCGACGTGGTCGACGTGCAGATACGCCGCAAGCGGACACGATACATGGAGGGCAGCGTCGTACGCTTCGTGCGCCGCTCGCCCCTGCGTGTGGAGCCCTTCTGCAGCCACTTCGGTGTCTGCGGCGGCTGCAAGTGGCAGAACCTCCCTTACGACGAGCAGCTGCGATTCAAGACCGCACAGGTGCGCGACCAGCTCTCGCGCATAGGCAAGATCGAGCTGCCCGAAGTGCGCCCGTGCCTCGGCTCGGCACGGCAGCAGTACTACCGCAACAAGCTCGAATTCACATTCTCCGACAAGCGGTGGCTCACATACGAGGAGATAGCCTCCGGCGCCGAGATCGAGCGCGAGCCCGCCCTCGGATTCCACATACCCGACAGTTTCGACAAGGTGCTCGACATCGACCGCTGCTACCTGCAGCCCGACCCCTCGAACGACATACGCAACGATACGCGCGCCTTCTGCATCGCACACGGATACACGTTCCATGACGTGCGCCGCCACGAGGGGCTCATGCGCAACATGGTCATACGCACCGCCTCCACGGGCGAGGTGATGGTCATAGTGGTCTTCGCCGAGGATGACCGCCAACGCATCACCGCCCTGCTGGACCACATGTCGGAGCGCTTCCCGCAGATCACGTCGCTCTACTACGTCGTCAACACCAAGCTCAACGACTCGATCTCCGACCTGCAGCACACGCTCTACCGCGGCCGCGAGCATATCCTCGAGCGCATGGAGGGGCTCCTCTTCCGCGTGGGGCCCAAATCATTCTACCAGACAAACTCCGAGCAGGCATACGAGCTATACAAGGTTGCGCGCGGCTTCGCCGCCCTGACCGGCACCGAGACCCTCTACGACCTCTATACCGGCACGGGCACCATAGCCAACTTCTGCGCCGCGGCCGCACGCTCGGTCATAGGCGTGGAGTATGTCCCCGAGGCCATCGAGGATGCGCGCCTCAACTCCGAGGCAAACGGCATACGCAATACGCGCTTCTATGCCGGCGACATGAAGGATGTGCTCAACGACGACTTCATCGCCCGTAACGGCCACCCCGACGTCATGATCCTCGACCCGCCGCGTGCGGGTGTCGACCCCCGCGTCATCGAGGTCATACTGCGCGCCGCACCCGAGCGCATAGTCTACGTCAGCTGCAACCCCGCAACGCAGGCACGCGATTTGTCCCTTCTCGATGCGGCCTACCGCGTCACCGCCGTGCAGCCCGTCGACATGTTCCCCCACACCCACCATGTGGAGAACGTCGTGCGCCTCGACCGCCGGTAGACCCCACAACGCAACTTTTCTAACCAACACCATAAACACCTAAATATCCCAAGACTATGAAAAGGATGTTATTGATGGCCGCAGCCGCCCTTATGGCGTTCACGGCCGCCACGGCACAGGATTTCGGAGAGACGATCCCCAGCGTAACGGTCAACGGGTCGTCACAGCTAAAGGTTACGCCCGACATACTCTACCTCTCGATCAGCCTCGACGAGAGCGACTCAAAGGGCAAGATCACGCTCGACGAGCAGCGAAAGGCCATGTTCAGCGCCCTGCGCAAGTGCGGCATCAACATCGAGAAGCAATTGAGCGTAGCCGACATGTCGAGTTCGTTCTTCAAGCGCCGCTCGTCGCTTTCGTCGTCGCAGTACGAGCTGAAGGTATCCACGGCAGACGAGGCCCGCAAGGTATTCGATGCGCTCAACGCCGCAGGCATCACCAACGTCTACCTGACGCGCGTGGCCTGCTCGAAGCTGGACGAGTACCGCACCGAAGCCCGCATGGCCGCCATACGCAACGCCAAGGAGCGTGCCGAGCAGCTGGCCGGTGCCATCGGGCAGTCGATAGGCCCCTGCTACGAGATCACCGACTACACGACCGACGCCCAGCCCGTCGCCATGCGTGCAAACCTCATGATGAAGAACTCGATGGCCACCGACGAGGCCATGGCCGCAGGCGCCGAGCCCGAGGTCGACATCAAGCAGATAACTATCACCTACAACGTCTCGGCACGTTTCGTGCTCAACACCAAGTAACCGCGCAGACAGCGCCGCCGTCGGCTGCGCCGCACGTAAGGCATTACGGGCGGAAGGTCTCCCCGAAAGAGATCTCCCGCCCGTTTCCGTATGACGTCTCCGTATATTGTTCCGTATATTGTTGTTCAGTATGGCGTTTCCTGCGCCCCGCGCGGCATGCGGGCGGCATCAGCCCCCGAGCAGCATGTTGATGATGGCACCCGTGGCCATATCGCGCGCAAGGGCCGCAACCAGAGGCCGCGACTTGCGCAGCAGGCTCTTGACCCCCACCTTGTTGCGCTGCCTCAGCCGAGACACCACCTCGTGCCAGAACGTATTGACATAGTAGTCGGGCAGCGCCACGATGTCGTTTATAATCTTGTCGTAGTCGATCCTGCGGAACAGCAGCACCAGATCCTCCTCCATGAACTGGTCCTGCCACTGCCGCACAACATCGAGTATGCGTTCGTAATCCTCGCGCGCATGGTTGTTGTCGATGGCGAAGGCGTAATCCACCAGCTCGCCCTGAGGCATGTTGAACCGCCGGTTGCGAAGCAGGCCGTCTATCGTGCCGGCCACATATCCGCGTGCCCGCGCCGCATTGATGCCCGTGCCCGCACCGCCGTAGGCCATCGAGATAAAGCGCGCCGTGAGCAGCAGGCTCTGTTTCTCGCCATGTATGCGGAACAGCAGCGTCCTCAATACCGGTATCCGGCGGCTTCCGGTCTCCATGTCGCGGCGCGCCACAACCCAGCAGGCCATGCCCGACAGGGCCGCATCCCCGCCCGCAGCCGACACCGCCGGTCCCTTAGGCGCCGATCTACGTGCCGACGTCCTCTTCGCCGCCGCACCCTGCACACCGCCCGCCGGAGATACGCCCTGCGGGGCAGCCGCCGCGGCAGTCGCCACGCGGCAGAACGAGAGTCCGCACCACTCCGACCACGGGCCCGCAACCTCGGCCGCGGCCGCCGCGAAGGGCTGCTCGTAAGCCCCGCACGTCTCGACCATCATGACGGGTTCGCCCACGCTCACCCAGTGGCGCCGCACCTCGGCCAGATGCGCCGCCGACGTTGTCGACCGCAGGTAGAGCTGCGCCAGCGCCCCGCCCGCATCGGCCACGCGGCACGTGACGTAACGTCCGCCCTCCCCGCGCACCCTGAGCGGCACCGACGCCATGCGACAGGGCAGATCCTCGGGCCACGCCACACCCTCGGCGGCATAGACCTCCATACGCACCTCTACACGGTAGAGGTTGGCCCCGTTGCTGAAGATGCGGCTGCGGGCGCGCGCCGCCACGACACCCTCCGAGACGGGGTACATCGCCGGCATGTGCACCGCATTGTCGGCATGGCAGAATATATCCTCGTTGCGGCAGTAGTCACGATAGGAGATGTCGCGCCGACCCACACGTCCGAAGTTGCGCATGAACTCATTGGGCGAGGGGTTGGCGAAGTAGGGCTTCACCAGCTTGTACGACTCCTCACTCACGAGTCCGCGGCAGTCGACCACGGGGTATTGTACCGTAACCAGCATAACGAATCATCGAAAAAACAGGAGGAATGTGGATACGTTCCTCCTGAGCTTCAAGGGCATGACATTGCCTTTAAAACAAATCAAATTGATATAATTTGACCCTTGATCGGAATCACCCCGTCAGTCGTATATCCGCACAATACATACAGATGCCCTCTTGATCCGCGCTTTCGCGGACAGTCATCCCTCGTGCCGCACGCGGCGGCCGCGGGAAAAGATGTCGCGCACGGCGACTGCGGCGGACTCGCGATCCTGTGACAAAGATACGAATAAACAAGGACAAAAACAAGCCCGACGCGGGAGCAAACGCAGGTTTGCCTGCCACGTCGGGGCCGGAACGGCGCAAAACGGGACTTTGAATCCGATTTTGTCCGCCGCCGTGGGGCCGTCTCGTGCAAAATTGCTAACTTTGACCCGTATAACCGGCGTCATGCGACGCCCAAAGAAGACTTTGCAATGATAAAGATAGCACGAATGGTATTCAACCCCATACAGGAGAATACCTACGTTGTGTGGGACCACACCCTCGAGGCCGCCGTCATCGACGCCGGCAACATGAACGAGCGCGAAAACCATACCCTCGAGAACTTCATCGCCGAGCGGGGCCTCAAACCCGTACTCGCACTCAACACACACGGGCACTTCGACCATACGATGGGTGTGGAGTTCCTGCGCCGCCGCTACGGCGTGCCCTTCGCCCTCTCCTCGCGCGACGGCTTCCTGCTCGAGACGGCGGGTGTGGGGGCCGAGCTCTTCGGCGTGCATGCGGGCCCCATGCCCCAGACAATAGACATCGACCTCGACGGCCGCGACACCATCTCCTTCGGGGAGACGACCCTCGACATCATCGCCACACCCGGACATACGCCCGGACACGTGGTCTTCCACCACCCCGCCGCCAAGATCCTCTTCACGGGCGACACGCTCTTCCGCGAGTCGATCGGCCGCACCGACATGCCCGGCGGAGACTATACGTGGATCATGCGTTCGATCCTCGACAAGATCATGCCGCTGGGCGACGACGTGAAGATATACCCGGGACACGGCGACCAGAGCGACCTCGGGCACGAGGCCCTCTACAACCCCTTCATCGTCGAGGTGCTAAACAACGAGGTGCGGTATGAATAGGCTGCTGCACAGGCTTCTCTACCGGCTGCTGCCGCTGCGCGCATACCTGCTCGCCGTCAGCCGCCTCTACTTCCTCACGCTGGCGCTCGGGCGCGGCCGCCACACCCGCGCACTGGAGTATGCCTACCACCTGCCCCGGCTGCTGCGCCCCGGCGACACGGCCATCGACATAGGAGCCAACCTCGGATACTATACGCGGCCCATGTCGCGCATCGTCGGCCCCGAGGGGCGGGTCTATGCCGTGGAGCCCGTACCCGTAATCTGCGAGGTGCTGCGCCGCAACCTTCGCGGCCGCGACAATGTCCACATCCTCAACTGCGCCCTCGGCGACGGCGACCGCCCCGTCGAGATGGCCAACGACTCGGTCGCCGCGGCCGGATACTTCGGCACGGGACGCAACTTCGTCGACGACGGCCGCAACGCCCGTGGCGACGCCATACGCTTCAAGGCGCAGATGCGGCGCGGAAGCTCGCTCTTCGCCGATGTGGACCGCATAGACTTCATAAAGTGCGACATCGAGGGTTACGAGTGTGTCGTTCTGGGGGAGATGATGCCCCTCGTGCGGCGCCACCACCCCACGATCCTCGTCGAGAGCGGCGGCGACAACCGCCGGAGCCTTATCGTGCAGTTCGGCAGCGAGGGATACGCACCCTTCACCCTCGGCGACGACGGACGCGAACACCCCCTCGACACGGCCGCCGATGACGGCCGCGACATAATATTCCGTTACAAAGAGCCTATCGAACAATGAGAATAGACATCATAACCGTAGTACCCGAGCTGGTCGCCTCGCCCCTGAACGAGTCGATCCTCAAGCGGGCGCAGGAGAAGGGTCTCGTCCAGATCGTCATCCACAACCTGCGCGACTACACCTTCGACCGCCGCCGCACCGTCGACGACTACCCCTTCGGCGGGGAGGCGGGCATGGTGATGAAGCCCGAACCCATATTCCGCGCCATCGAGCAGCTGCAGAGCGAGCGCACGTATGACGAGGTTATATACACCTCGCCCGACGGCATACAGTACAACCAGCACGAGGCCAACCGCCTCTCTACACTCGAGAACATCATCATCCTCTGCGGGCACTACAAGGGTGTCGACCAGCGCGTGCGCGACCACCTGATCACGCGCGAGATCTCCATAGGCGACTACGTGCTGACGGGGGGCGAGCTGGCCGCATGCATCATAGCCGACTCGGTCGTGCGCATCATCCCCGGGGCCATCGGCGACGAGTCGTCGGCACTGACCGACTCGTTTCAGGACAACCTGCTCGCGCCGCCCGTATATACGCGGCCCGCGGAGTTCCGCGGCTGGCGTGTGCCCGACGTGCTGCTGTCGGGCAACTTCGCCGAGATAGAGAAGTGGCAGGACGACCAAGCGTGGGAGCGCACCCGCCGCCTGCGCCCCGACCTTCTGGAGAACGGCAAGGAGTAAGGCGGCATAAATTCGGATTCACTATGCGATACTACCTTATAGCCGGCGAGCCTTCGGGCGACCTGCACGGCGCCAACCTTATGCGCGGCATCCTCAAGGCCGATGCCGATGCCGTATTCCGTTTCTGGGGCGGCGACATGATGGCCGCGGCGGGCGGAGCCCAAAACCTCGCCAAGCACTACCGCGACACCTCATTCTTCGGCATCGCCGAGGTCGTGCGCAACCTGCCGACGATACTCGGGCAGTTCGGCGAGTGCCGCCGCGACATCGAACGCTTCGCGCCCGCCGTGCTCATACTGATCGACTACCCGGGCTTCAACCTCCGCATGGCACGTTTCGCACACGAACGCGGCATCCCCGTCTTCTACTACATCGCCCCCAAGGTGTGGGCATGGAAGGAGTGGCGCGTTAGGCAGCTGCGGCGGTATGTCGACCGCCTCTACACGATATTCCCATTCGAGGGGGAGTATTTCCGTTCGAAGGGCATCGAGCCCCACTTTGCGGGCAACCCCTTGGCCGATGCCATAGCCGCACGACGCCCCTCGTTCCCCTCGCCCGGGCAGTTCCGCCGCGACCACGGACTCGACAGCCGCCCCATCGTGGCGCTGCTCGCAGGCAGCCGCCGCAGCGAGATACGCGCCAACCTCAACTTCATGGCCCACATAGCACGACGCATGCCCGACCGGCAGTTTGTCGTGGCGGGGGTGTCGTGGATCGAGCGCGCGGAGTATGACCGTATGACCCGGGACATGCCCGTGGCGACCGTATGCGACGCCACATACGAGCTTCTAAGCATCTCCGAGGCGGCCGTCGTCACTTCGGGTACGGCCACACTCGAGACGGCCCTGCTCGGCATCCCCGAACTTGTCGTCTACGGCGTGCCGTGGATCTACGAGAAGCTCAAGCCCTACGTTCTCAAGATACCCTATGTCTCGCTCGTAAACCTCAACCTCGGCTTCGAGGCCGTGCGCGAGATGGTGGAGCACAACCCCTCGCCCGCCGAGGCCGAGGCCGAGCTGCGGGCAATACTCCCGGGCGGCGCGCGGCGTGAAAGCATGCTGCGCGACTTCGACCGCCTGCGCGAGATGATGGGGCGCGAGGGGGTCAGCGACCGCCTCGCCGCCGACATGGTAGCCGCACTACGTACGCAGAAGACCTCAGGCAAACGATAATACGACAAAGAGTATGAAGATAATATGCATAGCGCGCAACTACGCCGCCCATGCGGCCGAGCTGCACCACGATACGGGTCTCGATACGGGCGACCGCGCCGCCGCACAGAGCGGCAACAACCCGCAGGAGGAGCATAACGGTCATAATAATGATAACGATACAGATCCTCTGCGTATCACGGGCCCCGTATTCTTCCTCAAGCCCGACACGGCGCTGCTGCGCAACAACGACCCGTTCTATATCCCCTCCTTCTCGCGAGAGATACATTACGAGTGTGAGCTTGTGGTGAAGATCAACCGTCTGGCCAAGTGCATCGACCGCCGCTTCGCGCGCCGCTGTTATGACGAGGTGGGGCTCGGCATAGACTTCACGGCCCGCGACCTGCAGCGCGACGCCATAGCCCGCGGCCTGCCGTGGGAGGTGTGCAAGGGTTTCGACTACTCGGCCGCCCTCTCGCCCCGATTCATACCCCTCGCCCAGCTCGGGGGCGACGTCCAGAGGCTGAAGTTCGAGATGGAGATAGACGGCCGCGTCTGCCAGCGTGGCGACACCTCGCAGATGCTATATACGGTCGACGAGATCATCTCACACGTGTCGCAATACATGACCCTGCGCATCGGTGACCTCATATATACCGGCACCCCGGCAGGCGTCGGACCCGTACACGAGGGGCAGACGCTGCGTGCATCGCTCGAGGGGCAGACCCTCCTCGACTTCGATATCCGTTAGCACACGCCGACTAAAAGGATAAAAGGATTAACACCTGCAACATCCCAAACCAAAACACAATTCCCAAGCAAGACGACATCCCAACCCCTAAAAATATGCTGTTACAGGAGAGATTGAAACCATATACGCTTATATTGGCGTCGCAGTCGCCGCGGCGGCGCCAGCTGCTCACCGATGCGGGATTCGCATACCGTATGGCCGAGCGATTCGAGTGCGAGGAGCGTTATCCCGACACTCTGGCTGCGGAGCAGGTCGCACCCTACCTCTCGCGTCTGAAGAGCGAGGCCTATCCCCGCGCTCTCGCGCCGCACGAGATACTGCTCACGGCCGACACGGTGGTAGTGGCTGCGGGGCAGGTGCTGGGCAAGCCCGCCGACCGCGACGAGGCCATACGCATGCTCCGCCTGCTCTCGGGACGCGCCCACGAGGTGGTCACGGGCGTGACGCTGCGCACGGCCGCACGGAGCCGCTGCTTCGCCGCGCACTCGTCGGTACGCTTCCGCCCACTTACGGACGAGGAGATCGTCTACTACGTCGACCGCTACCGACCTCTGGACAAGGCGGGAAGCTACGGAATACAGGAGTGGATCGGGTATGTCGGCATCGAGGGTATCGAGGGGTCGTTCTACAACGTCATGGGGCTGCCCGTGCAGCGTCTCTACTGCGAGCTGGAGTCGTTCCTCGGCGAGCTGGAGTAGCCCGCACGGCCCGAAATGAAATCCCCGCCGCCCATTACCCGGGCAGCGGGGATTTTTCCATCATAACAACCTGTACGGATATCTTCCCTGCACATATTCCTGCCCCTGCCACTCCGCGGGGACGCGCTCCTTACAGATCCTCCGCAGCCGGGTCGGTTTGTGTCTCGTCGTAGAGAGATATGTATTCGTATGTGTTGCCCACGGCCTCGAGATAACGGCCGAACATCTGTTGCGAGATGACCACCGTCGCCGTGTTGTCGTTAGGGTGGAAGCTCAGCGACGGATAATCACGCAGCGTGCGGTCCAGAAACAGGTGTACGTGGTTCTCCGTATCGTTTATAAGTCCGAAGGGCGAAACCGACCCCGGCCGCAGACCAAGATACCGGTCCATGCGCTGCTCCGAGGCGAACGACAGCTTGCCCTGATGCAGGCGGTGCTCCAGATCGTGTATGGCAAGCTCGCGCTCGCAGTCGAACACTACCAGATAGTGGCGGTTGCCCTTGTGGTTGCGGAAAAAGAGGTTCTTGCAGTGTTTCGAGCCGTCGCGCCGCCAATAACGGCGTGCAATCTCGATCGTCGGCGCCTCGGGATGGTAATAGACTTCGTAATCTATATCGTGCGCACGCAGAAACCCGAACACCCGCTCGCGCCGTGCCGCACGCGCCTCCTCATCCGAAATCCCGAGTCCCTTTTCCGCTTCCGTTTCCTTTTCAGTATTGTTTTGCGTGTTGTTTTCCATGTTGTTCAATTCCATGACAGCAGAAATTTCATAACTGGGCCTTTACGTATTCTCTCGTTGCGCGCCGCTACCGCGACGCCACGCCCATTACGCCCATCGTGTCGCAGCACCACTCGCCCTGCGCCCGCAGCGTCTGCTCCACGATGTCGCGCACGGCGCCGCAGCCCCCCGCGAACTCCGAGACATACCGCGACGCCTCCACAACCTCGCTGCACGCGTCGCTCGGGCATACGGGTATGCCGACCATCGACATGCAGTCCAGATCGGGAATGTCGTCACCCATGTATATCGTATCGGCAAGGTCAATGCCGTAGTCGGCAGCGAACTCCAGCAGCGCCTCGCGTTTGTTCATGCAATTGAGGTACATGCGCGTCACGCCCAGACGCTCCATACGGCTGCGAAGCAGGTCGCCACGCCCCCCCGATATGATGCACACCCTGTATCCGCGCCGCACGGCATACGCCACGGCATAGCCGTCCTTGGCGTTGTACTTGCGCAAAAAGTCCTTGCCCCCGTCGATGGGGACGATGCCCCCGTCGGTCAGCACCCCGTCCACGTCGAAGACGAAGGCGCGCGTGCGGGCTATATCTTCCTTGAAGTTTCCCATATATATTCGGTTAAAAGTCTGTATATATCTCTCTGCAGCGGCTCCCCGGCCAGCATATCCTCATGCCGCGAGATCACGGCACGGTCATTCCGCACCGCAGGGCCCGTCTGCCCGTCGCGCGGGTGCGCCAGAGCCACGGCCTTGCGTGCCGTCTCCATGATTATGGGGTGGAGAACGTCGACAGGCAGCGCGGCGCGCGAGGCCAGATAGTCGGCCGCCATCGAGTAGAGGGCGTTGACGAAGTTGCAGGCCAGCACCCCCGTCAGGTGCACCGCGCGCCGCTGCTCCGACGAGGCGCGGAAGACCGTACGGCCCAGACGCCGCGCAAACCGCTCCAGAAGGCATGCAGCCGCCTCGTCCGAACCCTCCACAAACAGCGGCACCTGACTGAAATCGACCCTGCGGCCTGCGGTGAAGGTCTGGAAGGGATATACGACACCGCAACTCTCCCATCCCGCCGCGCGCAGCACATCCGCCGCCACGCTCCCCGCCGTATGCGCCGCCACGCCGCCGCGGTGCGGCAGCGCCGCCGCAACCTCCGCAACCGAACGGTCGCTCACGGCGATAAGGTATAGATCCGACGCCGCAGCATCGGATATCGGGCCCGACCATACGCCTCCGGCCATGGCCGCTATACGCGCCGCACGCTCCGCATTGCGGGCGGCAATGCCGCGCAGCTCCACGCCCTCCGTCCCGGCCACGGCCACGGCCAGAGCCTCGGCAACATTGCCGCTGCCAACGACCGTCACACTCGAAATATCCTTAAGTCCAGTCATATCTTCCACAAAACAATACTCACCCGCACTCTCCTAATCTTCGCTTTTCTGCTCCGCGCCGTCCATAAGCTCCGTGAGAAGCACGTTCTCCGCGCTCGCGCGCGTCACATCCTTCAGCCGCTCCACAACCTCGGCACAGCGGCGCAGCTCGCGGTTTGAGCGCATATCTATGGTATCGCGGCCGAAGCCGTGCGAATCCACCGCCGAGAGGATATCGTAGATGCGCAGCGTCGAGATATCGCGCGCGGGAGCATATTCGAGGTCGTAATCCGTCCCTTCGGTGCGTATCTCGTTCAGCATGCGGGCCTGCACCAGAGTGTAGAGTATGTTGTTCATGATACGCGTCGGCACATCCAGACGGTCGCGTATCTCCGAGAAGGAGACGGCGCCGCGCCCGTCGCGGAAGGCGCGCGAGACCAGAACCATCACCCCCACCATCAGCTTGCGGCGGCAGTCGTAGCTCACAAGCAGCGACTCGCGCTCCTCGTCGAAGCGCGCCACGTTCTGGTAGGCGAACGACAGCTCGCCCCCGAGAAGGAGTATTTCCCACGAGATCTGCATCCAGAGCAGGAACAGCGGCAGGGCGGCGAAGCTGCCGTAGATGGCGTTATAGGATGTCATCCACCGCTGCAGGTAGACATATCCCCACTGGAACAGCACGAAGGCCGTGCCGGCGACCACGCCGGCCGTAAGGGCGGCGGTAAACCGCACCTTCGTCGAGGGGAGCACGACGTAGATGAAGGTGAACATCACCCACGCCACCACGAGCGAGCCCGCGCGCGAGAGGACCTCGAGCGCCGGCGAGCCCGCCACACCCAGAATCTCGGCGGCGTAGTTGCCCATCGACGAGGATATGACCCAGAGGATGGGGGCCACGACCACAACGGCTATATAGTCGCCGTACTTGCGGGCGGCGCTGCGCGTGCTGCGCACCTCCCAGATATTGTTGAATGCATCCTCGATCGACCCGAAGACCTTGATCACGGCCCAGAAGAGCGTCAGCACACCCACCAGAGCCACCCATCCGCCCTGCGTGCGCGCCAGTGCCTTCTGCGCGAAGCCCACGACGTAGTCTATCACCTCGGGGCTTTGGGGCAGCACCTCGTAGAGGTTCTGCTCCAGACCCTCGGCCAGACCGAAACCCTTGACCACGGCGAAGACCAGCGCCACCACCGGCACCAGCGACATGAGCGTATAGAATGTGAGCGCCGCGCTGCGCACCATCGTGCCGTGCGAGGAGAGGCCCTGCACCGTATAGAACAGAAGTTTGTATTGCCGCACCGCCCACCGCGCCACGGGGTTGCGATATTCGCCCGCGCCCTTGCGGAAGACCGTGTCGGTGAAGAATGTGATTATATCGCTCAGTCGCATCGGCCAGACATATTTTCTGCGAAGATACGGATTTTTACCCGAAAAACCCGCCCCTCGCCGCTTTTCGCGACCGCGCGTGCGGCAAACGCGACCGCACTATACGTACGGCCGGCACCGCCGCGTCGATATTGTGATTGCGGAAGCACCGCCGCGCCCTACTTCATGAAGACGAAGTAGACGGCCAGAACCAGACATGCGAATGCCGCCAGATGGTTCCAGTGCAGCGCCTCGCCGCGGAAGATCACCACTGAGAAGATCGAGAATATAACCAGTGTGATCACCTCTTGTATGACCTTGAGCTGCATGAGCGAGAAGGGGCCGCCGTTGCCGGCGAAGCCGATGCGGTTGGCGGGGATCTGGCACGAATATTCGGCCAGAGCGATACCCCACGAGAAGAGTATCACGGCATAGAGGGGCCATGACGAGATAACCTTCATCTGTTGGAGTTTGAGGTGGCCGTACCATGCGAACGTCATGAAGATGTTCGACACGATGAGCAGAAGAATTGTGTAAACGCCTTTCATTTGGGAAAAGTTCTATCGGCGGCCGAGGCCGTCGTTTCGGGGCGCAAAGATACGAAAAAATCACGACAGCAACTCTTTTTTCTCATTTTCTGCGTCTTCTGCGCCGGCGCTTCCTGTCGCGCACACTCCAGAGCCACAGCGTGAAGGCCGCCATCGCCACATACGCCCATGCGGCGGCCGACGCCGGGACATAACCCTCCCATATCATCGCGTCATTTCCGGCGCAGGCCTCCACCAACGCCTCCAGAGATGTTGCGGCCCGCGCCGTGACCCACGCCGCCACGGGCTGCAGCAGCGGCAGCGGGAAGAGCACCCACACCATGGCCGCACCCACCGTGATGCCGCTCAGGAGTACCGACGCCGGGCCCGCCACAACGCTCCACAGCGACACCGTCCCGAACAGATACGACACCAGCGGCGCCGTCACGACGCTGGCCACGGCTCCCATGATCACACCGCACCATACCCACCGCGCCGCGACTCGCACCGTGCGCAGGGCGATGTAGCGGATCTCGTGCCCGACGGACCTGTATGGGACGAAGGCCATCAGGATCTCGGGGCGTGTGGTTGCGCGGTAGATCGGAAGGCCCCATTCGAGTATGGCCGCGACGGAGAGGAACGAGAGCCGGAATCCAGCGTCGGTCAGCGACCGCGCATCGGCCAAAAGCATGATGCAGGCCGTAAGGCAGAGCGAGTTGAGCGAGTCGAAACGTACGGTCAAGGCCATCGACACCTGAAACACCGAGAACATCACGGCCGCACGCACCACACTGGGCGAGAATCCCGTGACGGCGGCATATACCCATATTGCCGCCACCACGACCAGACACCGCACGGCATATCCGTACCACAGCGTCAGCATCCACATCAGCAGCAGGTTCACTATGATGAATACGAAGCCCACATGCAGGCCCGACACGGCCAGCAGGTGTGAGGTTCCGCTTCGGGCGTAGCGGTCCCGCAGCTCGGGCGTCAGTCCCGAGCGGTCGCCCACGGCCATAGCCGCGACTACGGCCTGCGTCGGCGTATCGAGTCCGAGTTGCGAGATCCGCCCGACAGCCTTGTGGTGCAACCGCCGCGCCCAGCGCAGCGGCGTCTCCGTGCGCCGTATCACGCGCATGCTGTCGAGGCTCACGCTCCCCGCCACACCCTGCCGCAGCATGTAACGTCCGTAACCGTTGTCGGCGAAGGGCCGCACACGGCACAAAGCCTCCAGACGCTCCCCTTCGCGCAGCGACAGCGACCCATCGGCCCATATCCTCACCACGGCGCCGCAGCGTTCGACATCCCGCCCCGAGGCGAAGGCCACGATACGCCCCTCGGCGAGCGTCACGCCGTCGCGGCGCGTGAGAACCTCGTCCACCGTCAGCTCCATAACCCTCTCACCCTGCGGGGCCTGCACCGCGGGCCGCATCTGCGCGGCACACCATCCCGCAAAGAACATCGCCGCCGCAATGAAGAGGTCGGCCCTTGCCCGATGCCGCCACACAACACCGGCCGCAACACATACGACAAGGCCGGCCGCGGCACCCCACAGGGGCAGAGACCAGCGGCCGGCCACGACTATACCGGCAACCAAAGGCACCAAGGCCTTGAGCATGGGCGCACGCGACAGACGCCGCCCGATATTTTCGAGACTCATGCGCATTGGTTGCGACTCTTCTTTCTCATTTCATACGTTCCATACGGGACAACGCCCGCGCCGCCGAAGGGACAATCTCACGCACATCCAGATACGTAAATTTATCCGCGGCGGCCGCCGACGCCCGACACCCGCCAAAGGTAAAATTACGAAATTTTCACTCCGCGGCCAAATCAAATCCCCGTTCGACCTGCCCGCGCACGGCCGCAACGCCGTTCTCGACATACGACATGGCCGCTACCAGAGGCACCATCGTCGCACGGCTGCGCGTATCGAGCCGCTCGTCGGGACCGATGCCCGTCATCTCGCACACCGTACGCACGTAGCGCGCCGTGTCGTTCTCCTCGGCGGGGGCGTAGCGTGCGATCATACCCCGCACCGTATCGAGCCCGTAGCGGCGGCGGTAGGTATCCAGCAGCACGAACATGGCGCGGTAGCCCCACTCCATCGACTCGAACTGCTTGAAGTCGGGATCGCGCGAGGGGTGCACCTCGCCGCGGTAGCGTACGCGCGAGCGGCGTATGTTTCCCGGGTTGCAATTATCCACACCGCGGCTCATCGCTCCCCTCCCTTCTTCTTTATCTCGCGGCCGACGAAGCGGCTCAGCCACCGCAGCGCCCGCGCGTCGCTTATGCGGCAGGCGTTCTCCAGAAACGACCACAACTCCACACCGCACACGAAGCCCGCGAAGAGCCGCGTCAGGTCGGGCGCGAAAAACCCCGCCGTGACGGCGTCGATCATGCATGCCATGCCCAGAGCTATGATCACGAATCCGAGTTTCTGTGCCGTGCGCCACGCCTCGCGGCTCTCGAAACGCCACGCCCGCCCCTCGCGCCGCGCCTCCACACGCGAGGCCGCAACCCCCGTGACGAAGTCCACGCCGATGAAGAGCGTCACGCACCACACCAGCGGCGGCAGCGGCGCGAGCAGCGCCGCAAACGACACGGCGCAACCGTTAAAAAATCTGTACAAAGCCTCCATCCGTACGACATCGTTTGAGTACGTTTGCACGCGGGTCGTATTCGGGTATCGACGCCGCGTTCTCGTCCAGATACTCCGTCAGGCGCAGCAGCATAGCGTGCGCCTGCACCTTGAGCGACCGCATCAGCTCGATGCGCGCCGACTCGGCCGCCGCCGCGGCAAAGAGCCCCGCAGGCTCGGTAAGCCCCGCCTGACCCGTACGCACGTTGAGCCGCGGCTGAACCTCCAGCCGCGTACATGCCGCGGCCGCGGCCGCCAGATGGGGTTTCAGATCGGGATAGCGCCCCGACGCCACAGCCGCGCATACGGCCGACCCCGCCACCGGCTCCACCCAGCGGCTCACCGCCGCCGTGATATCCCCCTCGCCGATGGCTTCGGGCGCGACATATCCCCCGTCCGCAAATGCCAGCCTTATCACCTCGGCCGGCGTTATGATCACGTTATCCATAATTATACGCATTTTAAGGCCGCCGTGCGGCCGGCCCGAAGACCGCCGCACGCGGCCCGGTTCAACCTATCTTGGTCACGTTGTATTTGGTTATCTCCGACAGGAAGGCCTGCTGGCGCTCGTCCTCAGGATCGTAGTCCAGACCGTCGGCCTTGCGCGCCTCCCAAACCTTCATGTAGATCGGTTTGGAGCGTGTCGGCGGGCGGTTGATGATCTCCAGCGACGAGGGGTCCACACCCGCAACCTCGCGCATGAGTATGCGCACGGGTTCCATCAGCTCCTCCTGCTCGGCCAGAATGACCGTATTGAGCGCAACCTCGTATTCGTGCAGTATGCGCTCCGAGCTGAAGCCCGACGAGTAGTCCAGACCGCTCAGCGACCGGAACCACGAGTGCGCTATCACGATATCGCTCGTAGCCTGTTCGTGGAGGCTGTTCCAGTCGCCCTCGTTGCTCGACTCGATGGGGATGAAACGCGAGTTGTCATCCTCGGCGCCCTCGCGTATGACGAACATCACCTGCCCCGGGTTGCCCGCGAAGCGTTTCTCGGCCATGCGCACGATACGCTCAGCCTCGGCCTCGTTGTCGGCCGTGGCGTCGAGCATCATCACGCCCGAGAGTTGGAACGAGTTGTCCAGACGCGAGATGTTCCAGCAGTCGGTCTTGTAGGCTATGGCCGAGACACCCATGCCGGCGATATATTTCGGCACGCCGTAGTGTGTGAACATCGGCTCGTAGTCCTTGTAGTGCACCATCGAGCGCAGCGACCCGTCGGCCTGACGCTCGAAGAGCGGATAGAGGGGCAGCGTCACCGCCTCCTCCGAACGGAATGCGCTCCAGTCGTGGTGCATGATTACGTGCTGCGAGTCGCGCGCCACGCGGCAGCGCGACGCATCCTGATGGTAGAGCGCCAGAAAACTGTGCCCGGCATCCGTCACCACCTCCATGAAGGCGTTGCCCATGAGCATCTTGTCGAAGGCCAGCCGGTGCAGCAGCGTGCGCAGTGACTCCCCGCGTCCGTTCACGCGCGCCACCATCGCCGCCAGCAGCGGCTGCGTCTCGTCGAAAGAGAAGCCCTTGCCGGCAATATAGTCGGCCTTGTCGTTTATGATGCGGCGGTGGGTGGTCGAACGCCGCGACATGAGCGACAGCACCGCCGGCATCATGTTGTCATCGCCCCAACGCCAGAATTTGTCGCTCAACACCGCATGCGACGAGAGCGCCAGCAGCGGCTGCGGACTGCGGTCGGCTACCGCCGCCACACTTTTGGTTCTGTTGTTTTCCATAAGCAGTACGATTTACGTTAGAAGTTAGGGATTAAGCGTTTACCGTCGTTGCGACGGCGGCGCGCGAGGTGTCGGTTGCGGCCAGCGTCAGCTCCGCATGCGGCTCGTCCACGGCCTCGGCGCCCGAGCGCAGCGCCAGCGACCGCAGCCGCAGCGCCTGCTCGAAACCGAAACGCGGCGACCAGCCCGCCACAAGTGTCTCGCCCGAGGCCAGCGTCACCAGCGCCGCAACGCCCTCGTCGCCGCAACGCGCCACGAACGCCTCGTCGAACCACGCCTCGGCACGCTTCATGTCGGCGCGAAGGACCAGAACATGCTCAACGCTCACACGCCCCTCGTCCACCGTAAAGGTCTCGCTGTACGAGCAGCCGGCGTCGCACAGCTCCACCGCCGTGCCCGTTCCTGCCGTCATCTGCGCCGGCGAGGCGAGGCCGCGAACCGCAAAGAGCTCGGCCGCGACCACCCCGCCTACGGGTTTGTATTGTTTACCCTCGGACATGGCCCTGCGTTAGATTGTGACGTCCATGTATGCCGATACCAGATCATCGTCGAGGATCTCGCAGCCGATGGCGAAGACCGCCCTCTGGCGATTCTCCATCTCGTCGGGATTGTACCACATGCGCACCTCCGAACCCGGCGTGTCGGCCGTGTTGACCGCCATGACAAGGTTGCGGCGGTCGGTGAAGATACAGAACTCGTGCGAGAGCGTCGACGACGCCAGTGCCGGATTGAGGTTCAGCTCGATAACCGGGAAACCGTGATACTTGAGCTGCCCGCGGCCGAACTGAGTATCCTCATATCCGCCCGGCATCGACATGTCGTCCAGATAGTCCTCATAGAGTTCGTACAGACGCGACGAGACGAAGAAGGCAACCTCACCCTCGGGATAGAGAGCCTTCAGACGGGGGCTCGACCCGCGTATGAGCTTGTCGAACAGCTCCTTGATCGAGTACTCGCCCAGCAGCTCCGTCAACTCGTTGCTCGACAGGTGCAGCGAACCATCCTTGATGCGCTCGGTCATGAGCTTCAACAGTCCGTCGAAGCTCGTGTAGCCCGTGCCGTACTCGTTGCCCTTGTCGCCGAGCCACAGATTCATGCGTATGCTGTCGGCGATGGCGTTGCGGAAGAGCTCCGTCTCGGCCGCCTCGAGCTCCGTGCCCGTCAGGTCCTCCATGTTCACGTCACTGCGGTTGGTTATCAGCTCGAACACCGTCGAGAAGTAGTCGGCCGCACCGAAGGCGTTCTCGGCCTTCACGCGCTGCAGCGGGATCGTCTTCTGATAGTGCGTGCTCTTGGTGCCGCCGCCCCACGACGACGCCTCGTCGAAACTCTGAAGCACGTTGCCCGTGCGGTCCCACAACTGCACAACCGTCGGAACGGGCATGTTGTAGAGTACGCGTATGCCGAGCGACTCGACCGACGGCCCGCTCAACAGCGGACGGAAAAAGATGGTTTCGAGCTCGCGGCCCGTGTAATTCTTGGGATTTACGATAATTCCAGACATGATTTTTCGATTTTTTCTGTTGTTATACATTCATTTGCGGCGGCTGCATCATCCGCGCCGCCATTGGGGCCGCCTCCACGGCGGCATCACCGCCGCGCGCAGCCCCCGGCCGCTATCGCAGCGACGAGAAGACACGCGCATCCTCCTTGTAGGCAAGGGCGTTGGACTCCGAACTCAGCGGTTCGGTCGAGGGGTCCTCCGCCGCGCGCACCTCACTGGCGCCATAGCGGCGCTGGCCCTCGTCGAAGGCCACCGTCGAGGCCGACACGGCATTGCGCGCAAGGCTCTCATGCTTCTCCTCCTCCGCCGTCGCCGTCTCAGTCTTTGCCGCCGCAGCATTCGTGGCCGCAGCCTCGGTCTCGGCATTATCACGGGCCGCACGCCGCGAGGCGCAGCGCGAGCGCACACGCTCCATGAACTTGTCCCAGCAATGGGCAAAGCGGCGAACCGCACACTTCACCACATCGCCCGCCACGGCCGCGGCCGCCTTCTCGACAACCTCGCACGTAGCATCCTTGTCGGGCTTCTCGGCCCGCGCCGAAGGTATCGTCTCGCTCTGGGCCGTGTCGCCGCCCTGCTGCGAGGCCGTGCCCTCACCGCCGGCCGCCCCGTCACCCTTCTGCGGAGGCAGGGGCGTGCCCTCGGGAAGTATAACCCCCGTCATCAACCCGTCGAAGATGCGGTCGGCAAGACCCGCCGATACGGCCTCCTCAGCCGAAAGCCAGCGGCCCCCGCCGTTGTTCTCGGCCATAAGCGCCGCGTAGAACTCCTCCCCGCGGCCCGAACGCTGGGCGTAGAGCTGCGCCAGACGTACGTCGGTCTTGTGCAGCAGCTCCGCACGCGAGGCCAGAGTCTCGGCATTGCCCTCGACCGCACACTCCGAATTGTGGATCAGGTAGAGGGCGTTCGACGAGATCTCGCGGCACCCCTCGTCCGCAGCCTGCGCTATGACCGTCGCGGCCGAAGCCGTATAGCCGTAGCAGCGTGTGGTGATACGCGCCCCGAGCGACCGCAACGCCTCGTATATGAGCAGCGCGTCGTTCACGTCGCCTCCCGTCGAGCGGATGTTCACTATTACGGCCGTCGCCGCTACCTCCGATATGCGCGCCACCTCGCGGCGGAACTTCTCGTAGGTCGCCACCCGGCTCTTGTCGCCGCCGAACTGCCGCTCCTCGGGTATACCTATCGTGCCCTCGATGTCGATGTAACACGTCTGGGCTTCGTTTCTGATTGTGATTTTCGTTTGCATCGTTTTCTTTTTCGGTTATTTGTGGAATTAGGGATTCACGGGTGCGGGGTTGCGCGCCCCCGCACTCAATCCTCCGTGCAGCGCAGCATCAGACACTGCGTCTGACCCGTCGCCGCGTCGTAGCTCTCGACGGCACCCAGACGGTATAGCGCCGTCTCGACGCCGCGACCCAGACGGAACAGCGACCGCACATTACCCTGCCCCGAAGAGCCGTCCAGCAGCGCCGCCAGCTCGTGCGGCGCCAGCCGCACCGTCACCCGCACCTGCCGTCGCGACGCCTGCTGCCGCCACTGGGCATCGTAGCGGGTGTGGAGGCCCTCGGTGCCGTCACGGTCCTCGAAGCAGAGGGTGAAGGGATCATCCCCGGCCGCCAGCGTGCCGTCGAGACGCTGCGAGGCGTGGTGGAACGCCGCATAGGGATAGCTCCCGCCATACGAGGGGAATCCCCACCTCTCGCCCGCAGGCAGCGTCTTCATACCCTCGTACAGCACCACTCGCGCGGCCGTCTCCGTCTCGCCGTCGCGGTCGCCAACCTGCACCACCGACGCCGAGGGTGCCGAGGCGTAGACCTGCACGGCATTCAGCGAGGGACAGAAGAGCCTGTTCACCTCGCGCTGCTCGCCGCGCAGCGCCGCCTGCGACGCGGTGTCGAAGCTCCATTGCCCCATGACCGTGCCCGCCGCATCGTTATACCGCGCCACGGCGCCCCCCTCGGAGCGGTATGCCAGCGTACGCCGTTCGTGCACCTCGCAGGCCATGTCCGACGACTCGGCCGCCGCACTCCGTACCACACGTCCGCTCCAGTCGACAACGTCGTCACGCAGATAGTCGTCGAGGCTCTCGACCGTAACCGTACGTCGCGCCGTGTCGCTGCGGAAGACGAGGTTGAACATCTGGCCCACGGCCTCCAGAAACTCCTGCCCGCTCACCGCATAGTGGGCCATGTCGGCAAAGAGGATATGCGAGCCTGCGGCGGGCGCCGCCGAGAAGACCGGACGCAGACGGCATCCCGTGCCGAGGGTTACTCTCTGCCCGGGCTCGGCGCCGTGCAGGTACATGCGCACGAAGCTCTTCGCAACGCCCGCCGAAAGACGTTCGGGTGCCGTGCGCAGCGTCATCTCCACACGTGTGGTGCCCGTCTCGCCGACATGTCCGTCGTAGAGGGCCCAGTCGCCCGTATAGGGGTCGTATGACCCGTCCGCGGCGGCTACCTGCAGCTCGCAGCGCGCCCCCGACGCACCGGCCGGTATGCTCACCTCGGCCGTACGCGCCGAGAAGATCGCCAGCGCCGTAGTCTGCGTACCGTAACGGCACACGACGCGGTATGTCGCCCCCGCCGCATGGCCGAAGACCACACACCGGTATGTCGTCCCCGCCGTGAGCGACTCCCTGCGGTCGATGAAGGGGTTGGCAAGACGGTAGGAGATGTCGCACCCCGAATCGACATAGAGGGCGTCGAAGCCCGCCAGACGCTCGCGCGTCAGGATACGGTAATCGGTCGTGTAGTCCATCACCAGCTCGAAGCCCGCCGTCACCTCGCTCGTGGGGGTGAAACGCACCCCCTCGCCGTCGATGGTGAGCGCACGGCCGTTGGCGTAGAGGTCCGGCGCGGCGGCCGGGTCGGCCGTCTGGACGAAGTTGCCCAGCGAGTTTGCCAGCACCAGAGGCGAGAGATAGACGCGCCCCATACCGTCGGCCTCGGCCGAAGCCTCCGACGTGCGGCCCGCGCAGAAGCCCATCGACGATGCCGCACGCTCGGTCGAGTCCGAGGCGTAGCGGCCGCTCATGTAGAGGCGCTGCAGCAGCGGCCCCTCCATGAAGCTGCCCGCAGCCTCGTATCCTCCCGCCGCGAAGAGCGCCCGCATCAGCGCCCCCACACTCAGGAAGGGGTGGTAGTCCCCGACCGAACCGATACGCTGCGGCGAATAGATGCTCGTCGAGCTGTACGAGGCGTCGTAGCTGTCGCGGTGCACGGGCAGGAACTTCACGGGCGACGAGTCGTCCCAGCTCGCAATCACCGTATCGCCGTCCAGCACGGCATCATAGTCGAGGGCTATGGCGTCGAAGTCGGTGCGTGCGGCCGTCTCGGCCCACGAGGCGGCATCCCCCGCCACGCGCACGACGTAGGTCACGCGCCCCGCGCCGTCACAGACCGCCCCCTCCTCCGCATCGAGCGGGCCGTCGGTGTCGGGCAGCGCCGCCTCCTCCACCGCCTCCAGTACGGCCGACCCCGAGAGCAGCACCGTGCCGTCGACCTCCACCTCGGCCTCATGGCGGCGGTCGTTGAAGCTCCCGCCGAAGATATCGGCCGCGCGCCCCATCACGGCATCGTTACACGGCGACGAGGGCAGGCGGAAGCTCATCGCACGCCCCGTACGCCCCGCCGAAGGGTCGGCCAGCGCCGCCAGATCGTACATCTTGCCGAAGTGCGGAAGTGACTCCTGTGCGGGCAGGTCGCACTCCACACCGTCTATACGCAGCCGTATCATAGGCGCGCCTCCTTTCTGCGCTCGCGCAGCGTCACCGCTATCGACCCCAGAGCGCCGCTGTCGGCCGTCATCAACGTATCGGTCAGGATATCCACCTCGCGGCTCTCATCCCCCTGAAGGAGCCATACGCGCGGCGAAACGATGATCTCGGCCAGCGCCGCAAGCTGCGCCCGCGGCTCGTATGCCGAGACTACGCGCAGCGTCGCATCCCGCTCCACGGCCACCGTCTGCCGCCCCTCGGCCGTCATCACACGCCGACGCGAGGCCATGACCGTCATGCGGCTGCTCACGGGGAAGGTGTAGAGTTCGGGCGCATGCTGGGCGTCGAGCCACGCCACACGCCGCGCCGTCGCCGTATTCTCCACCACGGTGTACTCTATCGTCGAGACCGCCGCGCCGTCGATCTTCACCGTCACGGTGAGCCGCTCCGGAATCTCGGCGAAGCCCTGCGGCGTCACGGCCACACACCGCTGCCCGCCCGAGGGCGGCGTCAGCGTAAGGTAGGAGTAGTTGTCACCGTACGCCTCGACCAACACCTCGGCCACGGCATCCGGCATCGAGAAGAACGACACCAGATCGTACTCCCCGGCCGCTATCATGCGCTGCTCGCTCTGCGCCTCGAGCAGCGTGTACAACGCCCCGAGGTCGACCTTCGCGGCGATGAAGTTGCGCACGGGCGCCGCCGTGCCGTTGGCCGTGACGGCCACCTTGATCTGCGCCCCCGTATCCACGACGGCACAACGCTCGACCCCCTCCGGAAGCCGGTAACGCACTGCGCTGCGCAGCACGGGCGCTATGTCTACCGTGCCGCCCGCGGATTCGTACAGGTACTTCGTGCCCAGACGCTCGCCGCTCTCGGCGTCGCTCACCACGATCTCGATGTCGCCCACTGCGCCCTCGCCGTCTACCGTATAGGGCAGGGCGTCGTAAAACGAGGTGTAGGCTTCGGGTATGGATGTGAATTTCATCTCTTGTGTCGGTTTGATTTGTTGTTTACTCTGTTTTTTCTGTTTTTTCCGGTAAGGGAGGCCCGGCCGGTTATTCCTGAATGAAAAAATCATCAGCCGAAGATTTCGGGCACGCCCCCCCCCAGCCGCCACTCATAAGTTTCGGGTGCACCGCCCCCGTCGGCAGAGAGTCACGGGACGCGGGACGTACAGAAGATACGGGGCTGATCAGAAGAATGTGATAACATCGGCCGTCGCCGTCACCGCCACCTCGCCGTGGTTTGTGAGGGTGCGTGTCTGCGGCCGCACCGTGAGCTTCTCCACGGCCACAACAACATCGGCCTTCGACAGCGCGGTGAAGAGCTCCACAACATCCCCCTCAAGGCGTGCGTATGCCGCCTCCCGCTCCACGGCCGACATCTTCGCCCCCGCCTCCATGGCGTAGAGCGTCACGGCATAGGTCATGCGTCCGTGGCGCAGCCCCTCCATCGAGTCGAACTGCGGCGGCGCCAGCCACATCACGGGATAGGAGGTTATGGTCTGCGACATGTAACGTTCGTCGGCCGTGTGGAAGCCGTAGCCCGCGGCCGCGGCCAACTGCCCGATGGCATCTGTAAGATTCGTATGGTTCATATAAGGTCGGTTTATGTCGATAATTCTGTCGATATGATGTCGATATTATGTCTATTCAGTGTCGATAAACTTCAATAACTTTTTCCTTACGCGGCACAACACGTTATCAATTACATCCGTACGGCATGGATCACGGCTGTTGAAAACATCCCCGCGGCCGCTGTCGATATCCTGCGCCACACACCCCGCCCGCACCTCTCGGCAACATGGGGCCTATCCTTGCGGTCAAATTATTTGACCGGCGGCCGCCGCGCCCTCACACTTCAACCTTTTCCCTACGCAACAGCAACATACACGCGATTCCAACCTCGGCGCGGCAGCCCGATCAAATCTCTTTTATGGTTTGGACACGACAAATATAATACGTCAGGATGCGTTTGTCAAGTAATTTAACAATAAAAATCAAATTATTTGATATTTTATTTTATAATGCTTTGTATTTTAGCGTGTTGAGAAAGTTAATTTTTTGGACGCACCGGATACCATCCCTAACGGCCGCAGAATTACCCCCTTCGCCCCGACGGGAGGAGAGAAAATATGGATTATAAGGATGGCACCCCGAATGGAGGGTGGGAATATGGGTTTGGAGTATGGTCGCCGGCTGGAAAGATCAAACGCGAAAAATTCAAATAAAAGGGAGAGACAGAAACGGCAAGAATCGAAACTGGCGGCCAAAACAGAGTGGCAGCGTGGGGGCAGGGGCAGAATCAGGAGCGGTCAAAAGGTAATAAAAGATTCCAAAAGCGACGAAAAGCGACGAAAAAGCGTTGCAGAGGTTGTTTTTTATTAAAATACCGTTAAATTTGTAGACCGCAGACGGTGCGGAGCCCCAACCCCCGCACCGCCATTGCCAACAACCTTAAAACTACACGACCGACCCATGAAACGCCTTTTAATGATCATTGCCGCGCTGGCATTCGTACAGGGGCTTGCGGCGCAGGCCCTGAGTCCCGAGGAGCTCGCCAAGCGGGCCAAGCGCAAGAACCTCACAGTCAAGGAGTGGAACACCGACTCGCAGAAGAAGACCCGCTGGCTCGACCATCTGACCGTCTACGACTCGAAGGGGCGCAAGATCGAGGAGGCGGAGTACAACAAGTTCGGGCAGATCGAGCGTGTGACGTGCGAGTACGACCCCGTGACCGACATGATCGTCAAGGAGGTTGTCTACAACGACCGCAACAAGCCGGTGCGCATACGCAAGTACGAGTACAACGACGACGGCACCAAGTGCAAGCAGTACAACTACCTTCCCGACGGCAAGCTCTACACCGTAAAGATATTCGAATACATATTCGAGGAGTGATGCCCCGCCTGCGGCAAGGCAGCGGCATGCCCGCCACCGGCAGCCGCCCCGACCTAACCTAACCCTACCGACACAGACACTATCCCGCACAATCGGACGCGGCCCCACGACAGCCCGAATGTGCGTAACGGCGTAAGCGACATTCCGTTACGGCACATTATGGAAGTGGTAAAATCACCGTTATCATGAACTTCGAGCAGCTCAACGACCTTGCCGTATGGCGGCGCATGCCGACACTCGACCTCGACCGCATAGCGGCCGTGCGTCTGATGAACCGTGTCGACACGAAGTACCTTGTGGACGAGCGCCGGTGCATGGAGCTGCTGGAGCGGGCGGCAGACCAATATTATGTCCAGATCATAGACGACTACCGCGCCTGCCGCTACGCCACGCTCTATTACGACACGCCGCAGTGGGATATGTACCACCTGCACCACAACCGCCGCCTCACGCGCCAGAAGATCCGCACACGCACATACGTCGAGACGGGCGTGACATATCTCGAGGTTAAGAACAAGAGCAACAAGGGCCGCACCCACAAGCGGCGCATGGCCCTCGACCGCTCGCTCTTCGCGGCGGCCGCCACGGACACCGCCGCGGCCGACTTCCTGCGGCGCGAGGCCCGCTACGCCCCCGAGGCGCTGAGCCCCTCGCTTGCCACGCGCTTCGTGCGCGTGACGCTCGTCAACCACGCCATGACCGAACGCCTGACCATAGACTTCGACCTGCACTTCGACAACGTCCGCGCCGCCGACGGCGGAAATAAGGATATGAACGGCCGCGGGGATATGGATACAATCGGCTGCGAGGATATGAATACAATCGTCCTCGGGGATACGGATACGAACGGCTGCAGGAATACGGATATGAACGGCTGCGGGAATAACGGTATAAGAGGTGTGGATAACGGTTCCGGGCCCGCCACTGCCGCCTCGTTCGGCCATACGGCCTCGCTCGGCCGCCTTGTGGTCATCGAGCTCAAGCAGGATGCCCTCGCCCCCTCGCCAATGAAACAGCTGCTCGCGCAGCTGCGCGTCAAGCCCTTCAAGCTGAGCAAATACTGCATAGGCGAGGCGCTGACCAACCCCCTTGTGAAACATAACCGCTTCAAGGCCAAGATACGCGCCATCGGTAAGATGGCCGCACACGACAGCAACATAAACGACATGCTATGATACAACAGGATTTTCCCGACTTCGATCCCTCGATTGCCGAGGAGTTCGGCTACGACATCACCCACCAGCTGAGTTTTCTGGGGGTGCCGCTCTGCGATACGCAGAACCTCATACACCTTCTGATGCGCTTCGCCTTCAACCTCATCGTGGCGTGGATCATCGTCCGCTTCTGCTACTACCGCAAGAGCCAGCGCAAGGACTACGTTCTGACCTTCATGCTCTTCAGTTCGGCCATGTTCATGCTCATCTTCCTGATGGAGAACGTCAACCTTCAGATCGGACTGATGCTGGGTCTGTTCGCCATCTTCGGCGTCATACGCTACCGCACGGAGACGGTGCCCGTGCGCGAGATGACATACCTGTTCGTCATCATCGCCACGTCGGTCATAAACGGACTCGCACTCAACATATCCTACGCCGAGCTCTTCGCAGCGGACGTGCTTGTGATCGGGGTACTGTGGCTTCTGGAGAGCCACCTGCTGCTCAGGCACACCTCGGCCAAGCTGGTCATATACGAGAAGATCGACCTCATCGTTCCCGAGCGGCGCGGTGAGATGATCGCCGACCTCGAGCGGCGCCTCGGCCTCAAGATCGACAAGGTGGAGGTTGGACATGTCGACTTCCTGCGCGATGTGGCCTTCGTCAAGGTCTACTATACGCTCCCCGAAGGCGAGCAGAACACCATCGACAACATCACCAAACCCAACCAGTTCATCCAGTAACCGCAGGGACGGGGCGTGACAACTCCGCCCTCCATGATTTCAATCAGAGCCATTCGCCCAATGGCGAAACTGTCGAGTTTAGCAATTTCCACATCGGTCAACTGACATTTTCTGAGTATTCGATTCAAATATGATCAAACAGGCTACTACCATCGACGAGCAAATAAAGCTATTGAAATCCCGCGGCATGGCCGTTCCAGACGAAGATAAGGCAAAAGAGATACTGATGGATATCGGATTCTACCGATTGGGATTCTACGCCTTTCCATTCGAGAAGAGTTTCCCTAGTTTGACAAACCGCAGCCATGAATATAAGCCTGACAGCTCCTTTACCGATGTCGTTGAGCTCTACTACTTCGACTACGATTTGAGAAAAATATTGACGTACTACCTCAACCGCATAGAAATAAATCTGCGAACCTACATCACATATACGATTTCCAACCACTACAAAAAATCGCCTACATGGTTTGTGGATCCGAGCATAATGTACCCCTCGTACATAGCAGATTTCGAGCATAAAGTATACAAAACCATCCGCGAGAACCCCGTAATCAAACGTCATCACAGCCGATACAAAGATCTCTATGTTCCGGCATGGAAAACTATGGAGTTCATGACGCTGGGCAATATATGCTCGCTGTTCAACAGCCTTAAGGACAACAATCTCAAAAAACAGATCGCACGACACTACAAGTGCGGACTGGGTATCTTCCTGAATTACCTCGAGACCATACGCGTCATCCGCAACACTTGCGCCCACGGCGGTTGCATATACAACATATCGCTCGCAAAATCCATAAAAAGCAGTCCCCAAGTGCCAATTTCGGGAGACGAGCGCCATAATATACGCGGCGTAATAAGAGTCATATCGTTTATGATCGGCATTATCTCGGAGAACAGAAAAAATGACCTCCATCGCGAGATTACGGCGCTACTCGATTACCCCAGAAACCGTTTTACAAATGATATCATCTCCTTATGTACGGGATTCACAGTAAAATAATATGGCAGAAAATTTGCAAACCGTCGATTTAGACATTATCTTTGTACCATCAAAGTGCCCGTATCGGCAGGTCTCGATATCTGCACTATAAAAAAGATGGCAGGAACCTCTGGCAACAGGGGTTCCGTTTTTTTGCAACAGACGTACCGAACACGACATCTATGCCGTCATCGCTTTTATGCTGTGATACGGTTTCACGAATATCAATTATTCAAATATTCCATAATGAGCCGTCGGGATTCGTCTTATGCGAAAAAGAGTTATCTTTGCAACCGCGCGCCGGGGGAGCCTCCGGCCGCGGCGGCGGCACGCCCACGCCACACGGAGTGAGGGCATGCGCCGCGCATTCACACCACTTTCACAACCGCATACGATGGAATCCGAAATACTCAAGGGTCTGAACGAGGCGCAGCGCGCCGCCGTCATCAACTACGACACACCGTCGCTCATCATCGCGGGCGCGGGTTCGGGCAAGACGCGGGTGCTCACCTCGCGCATAGCCTACATGCTGGAGCAGGGTGTCGCGCCGCAGAACATACTGGCGCTGACCTTCACCAACAAGGCGGCGGAGCAGATGCGCAGCCGCATCGAGCAGATGGTAGGCGGCAAGAGCCGCTACATACGCATGGGTACGTTCCACTCGGTCTTTTCGCGCATCCTGCGCGAGAATGCCGAGCGCATAGGCTTCACGTCGAGCTATACGATCTACGAGCCCTCGGATGCCAAGAACCTCATCAAGACGATCTGCAAGCAGATGCAGCTCGCGGACGACAAGTACAAGCCCAACCGCATACTCTCGCGCATATCCTACGCCAAGAACTGCCTTGTGACGCCCGCGGCCTACGTCGCCAACGCGGCCTACGCGGCCGAGGACCGGCAGGCGCAGATACCCCACTTCGGGGACGTATATGCCGAGTATTGCCGTCGCTGCAAGCAGAACGGGGCTATGGACTTCGACGACCTGCTGCTGCAGACCAATATCCTGCTGAGGGACTGTCCCGACGTACTGGCGCGCTATCAGGATCTGTTCCAATATATTCTGGTTGACGAGTATCAGGATACCAACTATGCGCAGTATGTGATCATACGGCGTCTGGCGCTGCGCCACTCGCGCGTCTGCGTCGTGGGCGACGATGCCCAGAGCATCTATTCGTTCCGCGGCGCCAAGATCGAGAATATCCTCTCCTTCCGCAACGACTACCCCGACGCGAAGGTCTTCAAGCTGGAGCAGAACTACCGCTCGACGCAGACGATCGTCGACGCGGCCAATTCGGTCATCGAGCACAATGCGCGGCGTATGGAGAAGCGATGTTTCTCGCAGGGGGCCAAGGGCGAGCGCATACGCATCATCCACTCCTACACCGACCGTGAGGAGGCCGACGCCATAGCCACGGCGCTGCGCGACCGCCTCCGCTCGACGGGGGACGGCTGGGAGGAGGCGGCGATACTCTACCGCACGAACAACCAGTCGCAGGCGCTGGAGACGGCGCTGCGGCGGCGCGGCATACCCTACCGCATATATAAGGGGAGCTCGTTCTACGACCACAAGGAGATCAAGGACATGCTGGCCTACATACGCCTCGTGATCAACCCGCGCGACGACGAGGCTTTCCGCCGCGTTGTGAACTACCCGGCGCGCGGCATCGGCGAGACTACCGTTTCGCGCATCGAGCAGATGGCGCGCACCGAAGGGTGCTCGATGTGGGAGGCTCTCGACGCCCTTATCGCCTCGCCCGAGGCTGCGGCCGACGCCGCCACGCGCGCCATCGTGCGCAAGGCGTCGGAGTTCGTCACGCTCATACGCTCGCTGGGGGAGGCGCGCCGCGACCGCCCGCTCTACGACTTCGGTCTGGAGGTGGCGTCGCGGTCGGGCATACTGGCCCTCTACCGCGCGGAGAACACCCCCGAGGCCACGAGCGCCATCGACAACATCGAGGAGCTGTTGAACTCGATGCAGCTCTTCCGCGAGCAGTGCGAGGCCGAGATCCGCAACGGCGAACGCCCCGAGGAGGACCAGCCCACGGTCGAGGAGTGGCTCCAGAATATCATGCTGCTCACCGACATGGACCAGCAGGACGACGGCGGCGGCAAGGTCACGCTCATGACCGTACACTCGGCCAAGGGCCTCGAATACAAGTATGTATATATCGCGGGCATGGAAGAAAACCTCTTCCCGTCGCAGCGGGCGCTCGAGACGCCCGACGGCATCGAGGAGGAGCGGCGACTCTTCTACGTAGCGCTGACGCGGGCCAAGTGCGAGGCCGTGCTGTCGTTCTGCGAGATGCGTTTCAAGTGGGGCAACATGGAGTTCTCGCAGCCGAGCCGCTTCCTGTCGGAGATCGACCCGCAGTTTGTGGACAGCGACTGCGACCTGAGCCGCCGCAACCCAACATCCCCGCGCGAGGATGACGGCCGCGGCTTCGACGACTTCGACGGCTACGACCGCAGCGGCGCCGCACGCCGCACGACATACGGACAGCGCCCCTACGGCGGCTCGAGACAGGGATACGGTACCCAGCATGCCGAGCAACGCCGTGACGGCCGCACTGCCATCGAGGAGCTGCGCCACCGCTACGACGTGCGCTACCAGCAGCAGCGCGCCGCCACCCAGACATCACCGGCAGCCGCGCAGCGCAGCGTGGGGCCCGATCCGCGCCTTGTGTCGCAGCCGCAAAGGACGGAGAATCTGCGCCGCATACCCGTCACGCCGCGTAACGACGTCGCGCCGGCCTCACCGTGCGGCTACGCCGTGGGCGAGAGGGTCGAACACCCGAAGTTCGGCGCGGGCACCATCGTCCGCATCGAGAGCATCACCACCGACCACAAGATCGTTGTCGACTTCGGCTCCTACGGCGAGAAGACCCTTCTGGCCCGCTTCGCCAAGCTGCGCAAGCTCTGACAACCCACCCACCATATTCCGACATACGGCCGCCACACCCGCTCCCCGATACAGGACAATGTGTGGCGGCCGCATATCCTACTCCGCGATATGGGCCGTATATCATCTTCCCTAAATAAATACACGCCGCGGCGGAAAGCGTCGCATAAGGCGTCAAAGCTGTCGCATAGCGTCCGGGCGGGGGTGTCGGGGGACGGAGTATGGGGTGCGGGTGCAACAATGACGAAAAAATTTGTTACATTTGTACGAATTTGTACCTTATATCTCCGCGCATGACCCTCAAACAACGATACGACGGCGTCATAGAGTGGTTCTCGGCCAACATGCCGTCGGCCGAGAGCGAGCTGCACTATGAGAATCCCTACCAGCTTCTGGTGGCGGTGATGCTCTCGGCGCAGTGCACCGACAAGCGCGTCAACATGACCACGCCGGCGCTCTTCGCGGCTTACCCTACGCCGCAGGCTCTGGCCGCGGCTACGGCCGAAGAGATATACCCCTACATACGCAGCATCTCCTACCCCAACAACAAGGCGCGCAGCCTCGCCGCCATGGCGCGGATGCTCTGCACGGAGTTCGGGGGCGAGGTCCCGAGCGACCTCGAGGCGCTGCAGCGTCTGCCGGGTGTGGGCCGCAAGACGGCCAACGTCGTGGGGGCGGTCATCTGGAACAAGGAGGTGATGCCGGTCGATACGCATGTCTTCCGCGTCTCGGCGCGCATAGGGCTCACGCGCGGGGCCCGCACGCCCCTGCAGACCGAACTGCAGCTCGAGAAGAACATCCCGCACCACCTGCTCCCCGTGGCGCACCACTGGCTTATCCTGCACGGGCGCTACGTCTGCACGGCACGCGCACCCCATTGCGACACATGCGGCATATCGGCATGGTGCCGCCATCACGCCGAGGCCACAAAAAAGGCCGCCGATAAGAGTGCCGACAAGAATACCCCCAAAAGCCGCGTCCGGGGCGCGAAACAAAAAAAATCCGTCGAGGCCGCAGCGCCGAAACAATAAAAACATATATCTTTGGGCGAACCCGTCCTGCAAGGCGGGCCGAAAAACAACCCCTAAAAACAAGATTTCAACGATTATGAAGACAACATCATCGAAACTTACGGCAATGCTGCGCCGCACGGCCGCCGCTCTTGCGATGACGGCGACGGCGGCAGCCGCACTCGTGCTTCCGAGCTCGTGCAAGGAGGACAAGAAGACCGACCAAGAGAAGAAGTATGTCGAGGGCGTCATAGTCCCCGCCAACAACGTATCCGACTGTTCGATGTCGGAGGCCAACATCACCGTCACCTTCGAGACGGCGGATGCCTACACGCACGAGGCCGACAAAACGGATATGATCACCATAGCCGCCGGACAGGAGAAGGGCGACGCGGCGGGCAAGCACTCGGTGCGCGTGACCATCTCGCGCAACGACACCTCGGATGAGCGCACGGGACAGATATTCATCACGGTCAAGGGCTACAACCGCACACTGCTCTATCAGTTCGTGCAGTCGGCGGGCGCGGAGGATGCCGTGGTGACGTGGATCGACCAGCGTCTGTCGAAGGAGTACTACTGGCTTGACGAGTACAACGAGAAACGCTCGTCGTTCGACTTCTCGCTCACCTACGACAAGTTCCTCTCGTCGTCGCTTCTGCAGCTGACGACCAACGGGATGGACGGCGGCCGCTACAGCGACGGCTCGCGCTACATCTACTCCTACATCATACGTACGGGCGCTGCGGGCACATCGTCCGCGACGCGTACGGCACCCAAGGTGACGGGTCTGGGACTTTACCTGACCAATACCGTCTGGTCGCTCGATGCCCAGCGTGTAGGTTTTGCCGTCGAGCACGTCTACCCGGGCTCTCCGGCCGAGGCCGCAGGCATACAGCGCGGCGACATCATCTCGCAGGTAAACGGTGCCGACATCACCAGCAGCAACATGCAGGAGCTGTGGTCGAACCTCAACTACAACGCCTACACTCAGGTGTCGCTGCACAAGATCAACTGGTGGGCCACCGACCTCGAGGACGAGAACTCGCAGATGGACGTCACGCTCACGGCCGCAGCCTACAACGAGAATCCCGTGGCCTATCACGATGTGCTTGAGATGCCCGAGAGCATAGCCGACAAGCCCAACAAGATCGGATACCTCTCATACCTGAGCTTCGACGCCGACTACGACACCGACCTCGAAACGGCCATGGCCGACCTGAAAGCCGCAGGCGTCACGGACCTGATCCTCGACCTGCGCGACAACGGCAGCGGCTCGGTAAATTCGAGCATCAAGCTTGCGAGCATGATCCTCGACGCATCATACGCGGGTAAGGTCTACGCCGAATTGCGCCGCAACCCCGCCAACCCCTACGGCGACGACACCTGCCTGCTGACCGAGCAGACGACCAATCTGGGCATCAGGCACCTCTACATCATCGCCACGGGCAATACGGCCTCGGCCAGCGAGCTGGTAATATCGGGACTTCGCGGCCTTGACGTTCCGGTCACGATTGTCGGTGCGCGCACCGAGGGCAAGAACTGCGGTATGGATGTCATGGTCCGCACCATCGACCGCTACGACTACGAGTTCGCGCCCATCACCTTCCTCAACTACAACGCCAAGGGCTTCAACGAATTCTCGGACGGCTTCGAACCCGATGTCGACATTGCCACCTACTTTAAGGACGACGCAAACCAGAGCCACGTCAACAACGCCAGCATGTTCCCGATGCCTCTGGCACCGTGGGGCATGGCCTCTTACGACATAGCCCTTATGGAGACGATGATGCGCATCACTGGCGGCACCTTCAAGACCGAGACAGCCGAACCGGCGCCTGCGGCCGTCACGCGCGGTCTGGCACCCTCACGCATCACCCTGCAGCAACCCGAGCGTCCGGGCATGACCCTTACGGAGCAGGAGCGCGAGCAGATCCGCCAAGCGTCAGCACGATAACCCAAACACGACGATATGATACAACGCAGCACAATCGCTGCCACAGCCCTATGCTTGGCGGCGATCGTCGTTACGGCGCCCGCCGCAGCGACGACAGAAAAACAAGCGACGGCAACCGAACGACAAGCGGCGGCAACCGCCGAGAAACAAGGGACGGCGGTTCTATCTTGGAAAAACGGCCCGGCAACGGAACATGATACCCCGTCGGCGGGCTACCGCATCACACACGGGCCCTACCTTCAGGCCCTGACATACGATGGCGTGACGGTAGCCTTCACCTCCTCGGAGCGGGGGTTCTCGCGTGTGGAGGTACGTCGGAGCGACGACCCGAGCGCTGTACGCACGTGCGTCACGGTCAACGACGGCCTTGTCGAGGCTTGGAACACGATGAACGCCATACGTATCGACTCGCTCGATGCCGCCACCGGGTATGAGTACCGCATCGTCTCGACGCGTATAGATAAGTTCGACCCCTACGACGTGCGTTACGGCGAGAGCGTCACCACGCCGTGGTACGCCTTCCGCACGCCCGACCCCGCGGCGCGGAGCTTCACCTTCGTTGCCATGAACGACATACACGACACGCCGCAGAAGTGCCGCCGCCTGCTGGAGACACAACCCCTCGACGAGACGCAGATGGTCTTCTACGTGGGCGACATGATGAACTACTTCGAGCGTGAGGATCAACCCTACGAGAGTTTCATCGACGTCTCGACGGATCTCTTCGCGCGGCACAAGCCCTTTGCCGTCGTGCGGGGCAACCACGAGACGCGCGGACGTCTGGCCCGCACCTACAGCCGATACATACACAACACGCCCGAGGGCCACTACTACGGCTTCTACACATTCGGCGACACGGCCGTGGTGATGCTCGACTGCGGCGAGGACAAGCCCGACAGCCACGAGGTCTATGCCGGCCTTGCGGCCTTCGACGCCTACCGTCTGGAGCAGGCGGCATGGCTGCGCGAGGTTCTGCGCAGCCGCGAGTTCCGGCGTGCGCGCCACCGCATCGTGCTGCTGCACATACCTCCCGTCGACGAGCGTATGGCCCCTCAGGACGAGACCCTCGTGGGGGAGATGCTGCAATGGCACGGCAACGTGCATTGGGGAGAGATCCTGCTGCCGCTGCTCGACGGCACGCGTATCGACCTTATGGTCACGGCACACCAGCACTCGTTCCACCTTCTGGAGCCTCTGCGGGGCGTGCACGACTTCCCGATCATCATCAACGACAACCGCAGCGCCCTGACCGTACGCTGCGACGGCGAGGGCATCCGTGTGCGCGCCACCGACATGGACGGCACGGTCAAGCTCGACACACTCTTCGAGTAGCCCCCGCCGCGCCGCCAAACAGCCGCGCCGCCAAACAACAGAAAACGATACGGGCCGACACCTCGGACAGGTGCCGGCCCGCGCCGTATATGGAGTGTAAGGGTCAACGGTCGCCGAAACGGAAGACGTAGGGCATATAGGCATATATACCCTTTCGGCCGATCATGCTCTCGATGCGGCGGTACTCGCCGTAGAGGTCGCCCAGCTCGTTGCGGGCGGTGATCTGCTCGCGCACCTTGACGTTGAGGGTGCTGAGCATGGCCATCAGACCTGTCATCTCGTCCGTGAGCTCGACGATCTGGTAGTTGTCGCCCAGACCGGCCTTGTCCACGGCCACGGCCAGCGCGGCCTTGAGTCCGCCGCACGTATCGACAAGTCCTATCTGCTGGGCCTCGCCGCCCGACCATACGCGGCCGCCCGCCAGATCGAGCACCTTATCTATTGGGAGGTTGCGGCCCTCGGCCACGAGTGCCGTGAAGCGCGCATAGACACGGTCCACGCCGCGCATGACGGCCGCATACTCGGCATCGTTCAGGGGCTCCATGCCCGAGGCGGCGTCGGCATATCGGTTCGTGGTGACGGCGTCATACGTAATGCCGAGCTTGTCCTTGAGCGCCTTGCCGAAGGCGGGCAGCTGGCCGTATACTCCGATCGAACCCGTGAGGGTCGTGCGGTCGGCGACGATGGCGTCGGCCGGGGCCGAGATGTAGTATCCGCCGCTGGCGGCCGTCTGTCCCATCGATATGATCACGGGCTTCTTGTCGCGCAGAAGCTCCATCTGGCGCCATATTATGTCGGCGGCGAGGGCGCTGCCGCCGGGCGAGTTCACACGTACCACAACGGCGGCAATGTCATCGTCATCGATGGCGCGCTGCAGCGTCTGCGAGAAGTCCGTGGCGTAGATATTGTCGTCCGAACCGCTGCCGTCCATAACCATGCCGTCGGCATAGACTATGGCCACCTTGGGCGCCGTGATGTTCGACACGTCGGGCATGATGTTGGCGGCGTAGTCGCCCAGCGATATGAACTCGGGATCGGAGATGCCGTAGTCGGCCTCCATCGTCTCCATCACCTCGTCGACATACATCGTCCCGTCGACGAAGTTGTGCTCCTCGGCCTCCTGCGGCAGCAACACCTCAAGATTGTCGGCCAGACGGTTCAGCTCCGCCTCGTCGATGCCGCGTGCGGTCGAGACGGCCTCCGTCAGCACACCCCACAGATTGTCGGCCAGCACCTGCGTCTGCTCGCGGTTCTCGGGCGACATGTCGGTGCGGATGAAGGGCTCGACGGCGCTCTTGTACTTGCAGGCCGTGGGTCGCAGGATCGTCATCTCGACCCCCAGCTTGTCGATCAGGCCCTTGAAGAAGAGTGTGCTCATCGAGAGGCCCGCCCACTCGAAGCTGCCTTCGGGTTCGATGTAGATGCGGTCGGCGGCCGTCGCCAGATAGTATCCCCACTGCGTGTAGATCGAATTGTAGGCCACGACGAACTTGCCGCTCGCGGCCTTGAAGTCAAGGATCGCCTGCCGCAGCTCCTCGATGGCAGCGATCTCGGCCGTGCCCATGCCCGAGAGGTTGATATATATGCCGCTTATGCGATCGTCGGCCGCGGCCGCCTCGATGGCGCGCAGCGCGTCATAGAGTGTGAGCTGCCCGCCCATGCTCATGGTCGCGAAGTTGAACTGCGACATGGGGTTGCGCGAGGGGGCGTCCACAAGGTTCTCACGCAGGTCTATGCGCAGCACGGCCTTCTCGGGCACGGCTGCCACCTCCGCCTGCATGAGGCTCGAGAGGCTCGAAAAGAGCCCCAGCCAGAACAGTCCCGACAGCACGCTGCCCGCAACTACGGCCAGCAGCGAGGCAAGGAAGACCTTGCCGAACGAGAGATGTCTCTCCTTTTTTCTGATCTCTTCCATACGGTTATGTTGTTTATTACGTTAATCCTTGGACGGATGATATGTTGCAAAGATAGTGAAAGCCGAGAGCAGAGACAAATCGAAAACGTAGTTTTTCTCCACAGCTCGGCACCCGATTTTACGCAACTTTCAGTATATTTGCGCCCGAGGCGCAATCGGCCCGCAACGAGAGGGATAAAAAAACAGTTGAAGCCAATGCCGCATGGGAAATACGGAACAGAAGGTGCGGAAGTGAGAAAGTGAGGCGAAAGAGGGACAGAGAGGAAGAGAGGAAAAGTGAGAGCGGGCGAGGCGGCGCGAGAAAATATTATAGGAGAGACAAAGCATAAAACCGAAAAAATAAAATTCAAGGCATGAAAAAACTGTTATTGACATTGGCGCTCATAGGGACTGTATGTGCCGTGCGCGCCGATGAGGGTATGTGGCTTCTGCCCTACCTTCAGAAGATGAACATCAAGGATATGCGGGCCGAGGGATGCCGTCTCACGGCCGAGGATATCTACTCGGTGAACAACTCCTCGCTCAAGGATGCCATCATCGTCTTCGGCGGCGGCTGCACGGGCGAGATCGTCTCGGACAAGGGACTTATCTTCACCAACCACCACTGCGGCTACGGCTCGATACAGCAGCTCTCGTCGGTGGAGAACGACTATCTGAAATATGGTTTCTGGGCCTCGTCATACGACGAGGAGCTTCCCGTACCGGGTCTTACGGTGCGTTTCGTGCGCAGCATCGAGGATGTGACGGCGCAGATTCTGGGCAACGTACCCTCGATCTCGGGCGAGCAGGAGTGCGCCAAGATCGTTGCCGAGAACATCGCGGCCCTGAAGAAGGAGCTTGAGGCCGAGAACGAGGGCATGAGCATACAGATCCTGCCCTTCTTCGGCGGCAACCAGTATTTCGCCTTCGTGATGGAGGTCTTCCGCGACATACGTCTTGTGGGCACGCCCCCCTCGTCGATAGGCAAGTTCGGCGGCGACACCGACAACTGGATGTGGCCCCGCCACACGGGCGACTTCTCGGTATTCCGCGTCTATGCCGACAAGGACAACCGCCCCGCCGACTACTCGAAGGACAACCGCCCATACGAGGCTCCGCGCCATCTGGAGATCTCGCTCGACGGCGTGCGCGAGGGTGACTTCGCCATGGTCATGGGCTTCCCGGGCTCGACCGAGCGTTACATGACCTCGTACGAGATCGACCAGACGCTCGAGGTGGACAACCCGCAGCGTATCTATATACGCGGCCTGCGTCAGGATATCATGCGCCGCTATATGGATGCCAGCGACGAGGTGCGTATCAAGTACGCCTCGAAATATGCCGGCTCGTCGAACTACTGGAAGAACTCGATCGGCATGTCGCGCGGACTGGAGCGTCTGAACGTCAAGGCCAAGAAGCAGGCCGAGGAGGAGGCGTTCCAGAGCTGGGCCGAGAAGAACACCCTGCCCGAGGAGGGATATATCGAGGCGCTGCCCAAGATCCGCGAGGCCGTCACCAATATCACCCCGATCTGGGCATCGATGCAGTATATTCAGGAGGCCTTCCTGAGCTCCGTAGAGCTTATCCGCAACGCCGCGCAGACGCTCGACAAGGATCGTCTGGAGGCATTCTTCGGGGACTATGACGCGACGCTCGACCACGAGGTTGCACGCTGCATGTTCCGCATCGCGCGTGAGAACATGCGCCCGGAGGATCTGCCCTCGATCTATGCCGACGTTATCGACAAGCGTTTCGGCGGCGACACCGACGCCTATGTCGACTGGCTCTACGAGACGTCGGCCTACACCTCGCTCGACAAGGCCCTGACGCTCACCGACGAGACGCGCAAGCAGGATCCGGCCTACGAGCTGGCCAAATCGGTCATCGAGCGCAACAACGCCCTGTCACAGGCGCGCCGCGAGTGGACGACACTCTACAACGAGGGTCACCGTCTCTACATTGCGGGCCTGATGCGCATGCAGCCCGACAAGGCGTGGTATCCCGATGCCAACTTCACCATACGTCTGACCTACGGGCAGGTTCTGCCCTACGATCCGGCCGATGCCGTAACGTATAAATACTACACCACGCTCGACGGCGTCATCGCCAAGGAGGATCCCGAGAACCCGACGGAGTTCACCGTGGAGGACAAGCTCAAGGAGCTCTACCGCACGCGCGACTACGGCCGCTATGCCGATGCCGACGGACATATCCGCACCTGCTTCCTTGCCAACCTCGACATCACGGGCGGCAACTCGGGCTCACCCGTACTGGACGGCCGCGGCCGCCTCATAGGCCTCGCCTTCGACGGCAACTGGGAGGCCATGTCGGGAGACATAGCCTTCGAGCCGGAGCTGCAGCGCTGCATCGCCGTCGACATACGCTACGTGCTGTTCATCATCGACAAGTATGCGGGCTGCAGCCACATAATCGACGAGCTGGACATCGTTCAGGGCAAGGCCCCGAAGGCCCGCCGCAAGTAACGACGCCGCAACACATAACAAAGGCCGCAGGCAACCCCGCGGCTGACACATAAAAAAGGATTCGCCCCTGTGCGGGAGCGAATCCTTTTTCCGTATTATAATCTCACACTACCGCAGCGAGAGCCAGTCGAGCAGAGCCTGCTGCCACGCCTCGCGGTAGCGGAAACCCTCGCTTATGCCCCATCCGTGGCCGCCCGTGGGGTAGATGTGCATCGATGCCTCGATGCCCTCCTTCTTCAGGGCGTTGTAGTAACGGGTGCTGCTTATGGGGGGCACGACCGTATCGTCGTCCGAGAGCAGGAGTATGGCGGGAGGCGTTGTCGAGGTCACGCGCGTCTCGAGCGAGTATTCGGCGCGCTCGGCCTCCGAGGCGTCGGCCCCGAGCAGATTGTCGAACGAACCCTTGTGGCAGAGCCACGCCTCACCAGTGATGACAGGGTAGAACAACACCGAGAATGCAGGCTTGTCAGCGTCGTCGGCAAAGTTCGAGGTGTAGGCGGCGAGGTGACCTCCGGCCGAGAAGCCCATGATGCCGACACGCGCGGGGTCGATCTTCAGCTCGGACGACATGCGGCGCATCGTGCGCAGCGCCTCGACGGCATCCTCAAGTGGCACTTCGCGGTGTCCGTTGGGCATGCGGTACTTCAGCACGCCGCACGTTATTCCCTTCGATGCGAGCCAGCGGGCCATGTCGACACCCTCGTAACCCATACATACGACGGCATAGCCCCCGCCCGGGCATATAACCATGGCCTGCCCCGTAGCTACGGCGGGGTCGGCCTCGAAGATGTAGAGCACGGCTTCGCTCGTGCCGCCTATAATCATGGGGCTCTGCTCGACCTCGGCCGTGGTTATGCCGTTTGAGTGTGGCGCCGAGGCGTTGTCCCAGATCTTCACCGTACGGTTCTGGCCGTACTCCTGTGCCGCCAGCGGCATGGCCGCCAACGCCAGAATTGCAATAAGTATTTTCTTCATCCTTACAGAGGTTTTATGTGCGACATTGTGAAGGCGCAGGCGCCGTTCCATACAAAGTTACGAAAAAAAATCTTCCGACATGGCGCTGCGCAGCAGAATCCCTACATTTGGGGATTGACCGTTTGGGCGGAATTCACTTCCTTTGCACGGACAATGACAACGATAGGGCGCACAGCCGCCGAAACGGCACAAGACATCAACAACATATAATCGACGAAAAAAACATGAAAACCATGAAAAGAGTCATCGCATTCGCGGCCATCGCCATCGCCGCATTTGCCGCGACCTCGTGCGGAGGCAACGCCGGCACCAAGAACACGACAGACAAACAGGCCGCGGCGGCCGTCGAGGTCGACGCTCTGCTCGCCGACGCCGCCAAGTTCACTGACAAGGAGGTCACCGTCGAGGGCATCTGCACCCACATCTGCCAGCACGGCGGCAAAAAGATCTTCCTCATGGGCACCGACGACACGCAGGTTATCCGTATCGAGGCGGGCGAGGCCATCGGAGCCTTCGACGCAGGCTGCGTGAACAACGTCGTGCGGGCCACGGGCCGCCTCGTGGAGGACCGCATCGACGAGGCCTATCTTGCCGAGTGGGAGCGCAGCATAGCCGACGCCGCAGCCCAGCAGCACGGCACGGACGAGGGCGGCTGCACAACCGAGAAACAGGCGCGCGGCGAGTCGCAAACGGCCTCAACGGCACAGCGCATAGCCGACTTCCGCGCCCGCATAGCCGACCGCAAGGCGCGCGAGGGTAAGGAATACCTCTCGTTCTACCATATCGAGGGCGACACGTACGAGATACTGAAGTAGGCGTCGCCATGGAAACCGGCCGATTCATGCAGCGGGTGCGCAAATGGAGCAGGAGCCTGCACCGCGACCTGTCGTATTTCTTCACGGGCGTGCTCGTGGTATACGCCGTATCGGGCTTCATGCTCAATCACAAAAAGGATTTCAACTCCGACTACTCCATCGTGCGCGAGGAGCGGAAGCTCGCTACGCCCCTGCCGCAGGGGCGCGACGCTTGGAACCGCGAGCGCGTGGCCGAGGCGATAGCGCCCTACGGCGGCGCGGATGCCTACCTCAAGCACTACTTCCCCGAGGAGGGTACGCTCAAGGTCTTCATCCGCGGCGGCAGCACATTCACGCTTGACCTCACGACGGGGAACGGCCTCTTCGAGTCGGTGCGCAAGCGCACCGTATTGAGTGCCTTCAACCGCCTGCACTACAACCCCTCGCGGTGGTGGACCATCTTTTCGGACATCTTCCTCGCGGGGCTTCTGGTGATTGTGGCGACGGGCCTCGTCATGGTGCGCGGGCGAAACGGTCTCGCGGGCCGCGGCGGCGCGGAGCTCGCCGCAGGCATCCTCGTGCCGCTGCTCTTCATCTTCCTCACATAGCCGCGGCGCACGGACATGAAACGGCGGGCGGGACCTTATGGTCCCGCCCGCTCCTTTTCACTGCGTCAGCCGCATCAACGCCGCGGCTCCAAAAGCAGCAGCGGGATGAATAGGTATATGCCGAGCAGCACTATCCCCGCTGCGCGCCACACGCCGCCGCGCAGCGACCGCCGCCGCAACAGCAGGTAGAGCGCCGCCAGCACGGCCCCCGCCCACAGCGCAGAGGGCGAGAACGCCGCAACGCGCGGCCGCACGAAGGCGTCGTCGACAGAGGTGAACGACAGCTCGAAGGGGAACGCGAAACGTGCCGCCCGTTCCCAGCGCGAAGGTTCCGCGGGGCTCTCGCGCACCTCCACGACAGAATAGTCGCGGGCGTCGACGGCAACGAGGCGTTCGGCGCCGCCGCTCTCGATGTTTACCGTCCAGTAGAACATGTCGCCTATGATCATCATGGACTCCGTCGTCGGGTCGAAGCCACCGACGGCGACCTCGTGCAGCGAGTAGTCGTCGGCCCGCATGGCGTAGAAGTGCCCTGCGGTGTCGGTCAGGAAGGCCAGATGGCGCCGGTCGGGATACTCGGTGACGAAGATTCGCCCGACAGAGAAGCCGTCGGGCAGCGGCACGGCACGGAAGAAGGGACGGCCGCGCATCTGCTTCATGTGGTAGAGGGCGCCGGCGGCGTCGACCACAAGGCAGCCGTTGTCATACTCCTTCTTGGGCGTGGGGTTTCCGGCCACCATCCGCGCGGGGAAACGGAACCCCTTGCGCCGCATCACTTCGGTAAAGAGGCTGCTTTTGGCCTCGTCTGTGGTGTTGGTCTCCATATCGACAAACTCGATGCCGCTCTCCGTGATCCGGAATACGTCGCTCGGGGCGTCGAAATCGACACGTGCAGGCATCGACTCCAGAATCTGGTATATCCCCACGGCAGGGCGGTTCACATCCGAGGGCGAGGTGCGGAATATGAAGCCCGACCTCTCGGCGTCGCGCACGGTGACGGGGACGCCCTCAATCTGCGAGGGGAAGCGCCCCTCGGCGGCCAGCTGGCGATAGTAGAACATGGGCAGGATACTGTCGAACTGGCTCTCGGTGTATGTGTTGCCGCGCATGTCGCGGCCCACGACGCTGCCGTCGTCGCCGTGGTCGAGCGAGGCGAACGAGTGCACCACGCAGCTGTAAAGGGTAAACGGCCGCCACGCCGGTTCCGCCGTGACGAACGAGAACAGCCACGGCAGGAGCCATGCCAGCAGCAGCGCCGCCAAGAGGGCCGTACCCGTTTTCAAGAATCTTATCATTTTATGCGAATCGTTTTTAAGGTTAATCCTGACATCCCTGCTTGAAACGGTCTACCGACAGCAGCGGCAGCAGCAGCGAGAAGAGCCACAGCGCGGCCATCCACGGCAGCATGCCGTCGTAGGCGCGGGGCACATCCGAGAGGAAGAACATGCGGGCCACGCCCGCCGTCATGAGGAGGTACAGGACACGGCGGCGCCATGTCGGTTCGAGGCATATCCACGCCGTGAGCATATAGAGCGTAAGCCCCGCGGCCCACCACGGCACGGCCGTCATCATTGCGCGCGCCGTGAGTTCGGGCGCCAACAGCCGGTGCATGTACCCCCACACCATCGCCGCCTGCGCGGCGAAGAGCACGGCGAGGGCCCCCAGCCCCGCGGCCGCCATCACGAGTATCATGCCCCGCTGCGGGAATGGCAGGTGGAGCGTGAGCTTCAACCGCCGCTGCGACATCTCGGGGATGAACTGCACGAGCGCCGCGGCAATTCCCGCCAGCGCGGGCAGCAGCCGCAGCGGCTCGATGAAGACGGTCTCCTTGTCGATCATTATCTGCCATACGTGCGCCGCGCCGCGGAAGTCGACGGCGCGCTCCACACGCAGAAGCGCGTATACGGTGAATCCGAGCACGGCGACAGCCGCCACGGGCAGCAGCGCCCGCATCTTGATCCACTCCTTGTACAGAATAGCTTTTATCATGGTACGATCAATATTTGCCCGTTAAACCTATGAATGCGTCCTCGAGATTGAGGCTCTCGCGCACAAGGCCGTCGAATACGATCCCTGCGCCGCCCAACGCCTGCTCTACCTGCCGCTGCGGCGCGAAGGAGAAGAGTTCGGCGCGGCCGTTCATCACGCCCGGGTGGAATGCCCCCTCGATGGGCGGCAGTTCCGCGGCTCCCGTCGTGAACGTGTAGCGCGCGAAGGAGCCGAGCAGCTCCCGCACGGGCATCTGCACGAGGATGCGTCCGTAGTCCATGACGATGCAGTCGTCGACGAGTTTCTCCATGTCCTGTATGATGTGCGAGGTCAGGAATACGGTCTTGGCGCCGTTGCGGGCGTAGTCGCGCAGGTATTCGACGAAGAGGCGCCGGTAGCCGGGGTCGAGCCCCATCGAGAAGTCGTCGAGCACCAGCAGCTCGGCGTCCTGAGCGAGGATCAGCCCCAATGCCACCTGCGACCGCTGGCCGCACGACATGCGCGATATTCGCTGGCGCGGCGCCACCTTGAGCAGCTCCATGAGGCCGTAGTATGCGTCGCGGTTCCAACGGGGGTAGAAGCGCGAGTAGAAACGCTCGATCTGCGCGATGGTCATGTACGAGTACTGCACATGTCCCTCGATCAGCAGTGCGATGCGCGCGCGCGTAGCGGGCGAAATGGCCTCCGACCTCTCGCCGAAGATGCGGCACTCGCCCGCACGGGGACGCAGATAGCCGCTCAGGATGTTGATGGTGGTGGTCTTGCCGGTGCCGTTCTTGCCCAAGAGCCCGAGGATCCGCCCGCGCGGAACCTCGAAGCTCAGGTCCTTGTATATCAGCCGTTCACCATAGTAATGCGTCAGGTTGCGGCATACGATAACCGAATCTCCCATGGGCCGTTACATGAGCGACGGCACGGCCTCGGGGGTGAAGTCGGCGGTCGAGTTGTTCGTATCCTTGAGTACGGTGCGGCCGTCGGGCAGTGCCACTCCGATGCGGCACACACTCTTGCCGTAGCGGGTCTGGTCGCCGTCGACCTTGCCGCAGTACGTCCACCCCGAGTCGAGCGAGGGATCGGTCACGATCCACGCGAACTGCTCCTCGATGCTGAGGTTCACGGCGTCGATAACCCACGAATTGGGGAACTTCCAAGCATCGGTATCCATGGGGAAGGAGCCGAAGCCGGGCACCACGAGCTCGTATTCGGGGGCGTAGTAGTAGTCGGCGGCGAAACTCTCGGCCGTGACGCCATCGCCCAAGCGGCCTATGGCGTAGGATTTGAAGCCGCGGTTGTGGAATGTCCAGTAGTCGCCCTCCTCGAGGAACGAACAGATGACGTTGGGCACCTCGGGGTTGTCGACATCCTCGTCATCGAGGGGGTTGAAATACTCGAAGTCGGCATTCGAGAGGTCTATCGAGTTGGCGTTGTACTGCGTGTGGTCGAGAGCCGTTATAGCCACCACGACCGATGCCCCCGCAGCCACGGGATAATCGGTGCCCGAGCCGGGGATCATGAGCGAGCTGTTTATCGAGAAATACTCGTCCATCACGTCGGGGTTGTAGTCGTACTTGTCGGTGGTCAGGAATGCCGACTGCATTATCATCAGCCCGTCGGCATAGAGCGTACGGTCGGAGTTGTTCGTGATCTTGATGTACTGGTCGCCGTAGTACTGCATACCCTCGGGCGTGAGCGAGCCGGTGAAGAATATCTCCTCGATGACGAAATCGTCGGAGGCGATCGTCGACACCGTGGTCTCGACCGTGAGACTGTTTTCTGACGTCGTTCCGCCCGCGGCGACCGCCACGCCCTCGCGCGAAGCCTCGATGTAGCTCTCCACCTCGGCGCCGCCCGACGTGTAGACGATGACTCCCGACATGTCCACGTTATACGACCCGGGCAGCAGCGACGCCGCCACGGTATAAGTCCCTTCGCCGGCCGAGGCGAACTCCGCCACGTCGGTCTTGCCGCCCGTAGCCACGTCGGTGAAGGTGACGCCGATACTCTTCAGCACGGGGTTCTCGACGCTGATGGGCATCCTTACCGTCAACAGAAAGTCCACTTTGCCGTCATCGGCACTCTCCTTGCGGCATGCGGCCGTCATGAGGGCCGCCGCCGCGATCATAAAGCATAGAAATCTTTTCATAATCGTTTTTTTTATAGGTTTACACTCGGTTTACATGTTCTCCTTCGGCCGTATCTGCCCGCCCGCCCCTAAAAGGCGATCCCGACGCTCAGCGCCGCAGCGTGCGACAATGTCCCGTCGTTCCAGCGGCGGAGGCTGTAGCAGCCGGCGGCGAAGATGCCGACACCCCGCCGCAGCACGCGGTCGGCCCGCAGCGAGACGTGCGCCTCGGCCGCGCCGAGCGACATGCGGGCGAAGTCATGGCGCACCATCTCCACGATCGCGGCCTCGATGTCGGCCACTGGCAGCGCGAGACTGCCCTGCAGTACGGCATCGTACCCGCCGCCCGCGCTCAACCGCAGCCACATACGCTCCGAACCGCGCGTGAAGACCATATCGGCGCCTCCGGCCACGCGGTCCGTACGGCGGCTCTGCGCGGGGTAGACATACTCCTCGTCCATGCCGCGGTACTCGGCCCACGGCACCAGACACCATGCCCCGCGCCCCGCGAAGGCCTCGGCACGCACCGTCGCCAGAGAGTATCCGTACATCTTCAGATGCGCCAGCACGGCATATATGTTCGATATTTTCTCGCCCACGACGCTCTCCGTGCCGGCACGGCTGTCGTACTGCGCCCGCAGGGCGGCCCCCCACCGCACGGCGCCGCTGCGCGCCGTCCACGCCGCCCCGAACGAGACGCTCTGCGGCACTATGCGCTGCAGCGGCAGGTTGTTGTAGGCCACGAGGATCTTCTCCACCCGCTGCCGTACGTACTCGAGCGACAGGTACAATCCCTCGCCAGCATCGGCGGGGGCGAGCGTAAGCATAGCCGCGTACCCGCCGCCGCGGTAGAGCGACCCCGCGTCCACGCCCGTGAAACGGGCGAAATGGGCCCCCAGACCCGAAAGGTGGTACTCGCCCTTCACGCCGAGCGGGTTGTAGAAGTCGACGTCGCCCGTCTGTTTGTACACATTCGCGGCGAAGGAGGCCCCGGCCATGTAGCGTCCCGCGCGCAGCGCCGCCCCCGCACGGAAGTCGAGGTCTATAGCGATGCTGCGGGGGCGGGGGTCGACCGTACGCCATTCGTGCAGGGCGCGCACGCCGCCCTCGATGCCCCACGCCGCGCGGCGGCCGCGGCGGCCGTAACCGCCGCCGAAGGTGTACTCCTCCGAAAAGAGGTCACCGCCGATAGAGTCGGCCGTAATGTATGGGAATACCACGTCGTAATCGGCCGACGAACGCCATACGACATTGCGCACGGTACCGCGGCTGTATCCCGCCTCGCCCCACACGGCACCGCCGTGGCGCAGGCGCCGGTATGACTCAGCCGCGAACGATCCCGACACCTCGCCGTCGCCCGCCGCCATGCGCTCCGCCACCTCCTCGCTCCGCAGCGCAAAGCCCACGGAGGCCTGCGTCAGGTCGCCGGCGAAGGCTCCGGCATGCAGTGCGGGATTGCGGCGCACGGCCGCAGTCATGTCCGCCGCGGGCGAGAGATGCTCCTCGATGGCGGAGATGAGCGCCGCGCCGCGGCGCAGGCCCTCTGCCGCCACGGTGTCGCGTGCGGGCCCAAGCTGCCCGGTACAAGGCGTCGCGGCTGCACCCGCCTGTAAGGAGAGGCAGGCGGCAAGCAGGATCGTTGCGGTCGTGGTGTGTCTCATGGCTCCGTCATTTCTTGAGTATCAGGCTGACATCGACCCGCGCGTTTTCCGCGGTCAGATCCACGGGCGACGAGTCTACCGTAACGTACCCGAATCGGGTTGTGCCGTCCTCGGTGTATGTCATGCCGCCGCCCTCGGCTATGCTCAGACGGTAGAGGCCGCGCAGCAGGCGTATATCCAGCACCCCCTCCGTAAAATCGGATGTCGAGGTACGTTGACGGGTGTTGACGTTCTCGAAGACCATCGTGGCCTGAAAACGCTCCATCACGACGCCCTCGGGCGGGCATACCGTCACCTCGACCTGCGTAAAGAGCTCTTCGTCGTCCTTCCCGACGCATGAGGGCGCCGCGAGCGCAACCGCGAGCGCCAACGCCATATTCATTGCCTTCAATATCCTCTTCATCGTCACAATTTGAAATTCAGTTCCATACCGAAATAGGGCGTCACGCTGCGGCGCACGGTGACGCCGTCGACATCGTAGTCAGGGGTGTAGTTGAGCATCTGCGTCACGAACATCGCCGCACGCACGCGCTCGCCCCAAAGGCGTTTTGTTACCTTCAGGTTCGTGGTCATGGCGAACGGAACGCCGTGCCAGCGGAACGACGCCTCGTTGTACTCGACGATGAGCCACTTGAGGTATGTGTCCTCGGCCGAGGCGTCGGTATATGGGTGTACCGCCCCGTCAAGGTCGACATACGAGGTGGGGCGGCTGCTGCGGTGCGTGTTCAGCTCGCGCGTGTACCATTGGCATTGGAACGTGAGCGAGAATCCCAGCCCCAGACGCGGGATGTCGGTGTCGACCATGAAATTGGTGTTGCACGCCTCGCGTATGTAACGCGAGTCGTCGTCATAGATGCCGACGTAGGGTATCTCGCGGCCGCCGATCATGGTCGACGGGTGGTAGTATATCGGTTCGCTGTTACCGTACTCCGAGCGGAACCACGCCCCCGTCACCGTGAGGCGCGTGCGCAGGGCCTCGATGCGCTGCGACGAGAACGTGAACTCCACGCCGCGCTTGCGCGTACGGCTGCCGTTCGTGGTGACGGCGCGCGACCGCAGCACGGTATCGACCTCGTAAGGCATGTCGTCGAGCGACGGGGGCCCCGTGAGATGCGAGGCGTCCACGCCGCTGTAGTCGTATGTCTTATATGTGTATGTGTCGTACATTGCGGCCGAGCGGAACCCCGAACTCATATCCTCCTCGAAGTATGTCACCGAGAGGCGGTTGCCCGCCACGGCTATTTCGCCGCGCACCTCCCACTTGAAGTTGCGCGCGGGCTGCAGGCCGAAGTTCGTCGGATCGACCACATACGTGCGGACGTTGACGCGCCGCAGCGCGGGGTCGTTGTGGAAGTAGCTGAGCTGCGTGAAGTCGTAATACACTGGGGCGGGATATAACTGGTCCATCGTAGGGCTCTTGGTATGCCAGCCGACACCGCCCGCCACGGCGGTCTCGATACGCTCGCCGCCTATCGCCGCGGCGGGCAGCGACAAACGCACGTTGAGGCGCGGGTCGAGCCATACGCGCCCGCGCATGGAGTAGCCGCGCGACAGGTTGAGCATCGTCGCGGCGCGTACGCCGGCCATGGCGTCGAGATGCATGCGGCCCATCGCCACCGACGAGTTGGCCTCGGCGAATAGCGCCAGATCGTGCTGTGCGGGTATGTCGCAGTATGGTCTCGGGCGCGAGGCCAGTCCCGAAAACAGCGGGTGTGCGAGGTCGACCACCTGCCCGCGGCCGAAGTTCTTGTCCATCGACCAGTCGCCCCCCGCGATGAAGGTGTTGCGGCTGTTGTCGGTGGCCGCGGCGAATGTGGCCGCCGCCTTGACGTAGGCCGACATCGGACGTCCTTCGACCGTCATCTCCGCCGTATATGAGGCGTCGAGAGGCACGGCGTCGAACTCCCCCGCTTCGGTGTTGACGGGTGCGGCCATGGGTTTCGATATGGAGACGAAACGGCGTCGGTCGATGCGGTCGGCCGAGTAGTCGAAGGCGGCCGTTGCCTCGAACGAACGGAAGAACCCGCCCGCCGCGGCCTCGTAGTCGAAGCCTACGTTTAGCGCCATGCGGTTGTACTGCGAGCGGAACTCGTCGGTATTTCCGTTGTTCAGGTCGGGGTCCTCCTTGCGGTTGTCGAACGAACCCGTATAGTCGAGGTTCACTCCCAACGTGGCGGTGCCCGCCGCCCCGTCCCATCGTTTGCCGCCGCGCAGCGACGCCGTCAGACGCTTGTAGTTCTCGAGGCTGTTGCGGGGGTCGGTGCGCGCATCCAGAAAGTCGATTCCCGCATTGAGCGTCAGCCCCCGCTCGGGCAGTTCGAAACCCTTGCCCGCATAGAACAGCTTGCTCGACATGTCGGCCTTGAAGCGGGCATCGAGGTCGTTGCCGCCGCGGCGGCGCCGTATCTTGACCAGACCGCTCGTCAGGTCGCCATACTGCACCGAGGGTATGCCACGCACGATCTCCACCGATTCGATCTCGTCGGTGGCGATGGTGCGCATGTCAACGCCGGCGTTGACGAAATAGCTGTAGTTGACTATAGGGTCGTAGAGGCTGCTGCCGGCGATGTACTGCATGTTGGCGTCGGTGCTGACAGGGGCGCCGTCGATGACGAACGAGGTTCCGAGCGACGAGGTAGCATAGTCGGAACTCGACACGCCAACCTCGCGCAGCCGTATCGTATTGGGCACGCCGAGCACGGGGGCCGAGGCGCTGCCTCCGGGCAGCAGCGACAGCAGGTCGGCGAAACTCGATGGCTGGAGGTGCTCCATCGCCTTGCGGTCGATCGTCGACGCGCCCGTGACGCCGCGGCTCTCCGACGCCGTTACCACCACGTCGCGTATGGCTACGGCGCTCTCGCGCAGCCGCACCGTGAGCGACATCTCCCCGCCCGCCGCTACGGCCACCCGCTGCCGCCGCGTGTCGTACCCTATATATTCCACGGCCATGCCGTACTCCCCCGCCGGCAGCGAGAAGAGCGCACGCCCGTCGCCGAGGGTCGCGGCGGCATATATGCGGCCGTCGGCCGCTGTGAACGACACCGTGGCATAGGCGAGCGGCCGTCCCGTGGTGTCGGCGGCCTCGACGACGACGCGGGCGCGGCCGTCGGGCAGCGGGTCCTCCGTCAGCGCGGCGGCCGACGGCGTCTGCGCCGCAAGGGGCGCAGCGAACATCAGTGCCGCACCGGCCGCAAGCGACAATATGAATATGTACAGACGGAACAAATACATCATTTACATTTCAGCATGGCAAAAGTAGGGATGGCGGAGACGGAGCGCAATCCCCAACATTCGGTATTTCGGGTGGCGCAAATCACCGTTTCCGGCTACCGGCACGCCTTTTCGCGGCGCGCCGAAACTCCGCCATGCCACACGGCCGCAAGGGATGAATATGCGGCAAAACAGGCCGCAATGGCTCTATTTTTTGCATTCGGCAGGGGCAAAACCGATTTTTTTACTTAATTTTACCGCATTGCAGCAATATCGGTTACGCCTAAACCGCACCATACCCGAAACCTGAATTACCAAACCTATAAAACCTATCGTTACCATGAAAATTCCAACGAAACTCGTGTCAGCAGCGGCTGTCGCCGCCGTGACACTTATGGCCGCGGGTTGCGGCGGCAGCACAACCCCTGTCGAGACCTTCGCCGAGGCCGAGGACCCCGTAGCCGCCGACCCGACGGCGTGGGAGGGCGTCCGCAAGGGCCTCAACGCCATGTGGGGCAGCACCGACTGCCTCTACAGCCGTTCGGTACCCCCCGCCTCGCAGGATGCCCCGAAGAGCATACGTCTGACGGCGTGGCGCGGTGAGCGCGTATCGGCACAGGCAGTACTGTGGAGCGCCTCGGGCGCCCAAAGCGTCGTGTGCGCGACCGACGACTTCACCTCCGACGGTGCAACCCTCCCCGCCGAGATCGCCACGGCGCGATTCGTACGCTACACCATCGCCGACAAGAGCGACCCCAAGTGTATATGCCCCCGCCCGCAGAACCACCCGGCCGTACTGCAGCCCGACATGCTCGACTCGCTCGACCGCTTCGACATGGCTGCGCGCACGACGCGTCCGGTATGGATCACGGTCAACGTTCCGGCCGACGCCCCTGCCGGCATCTACCGCTCGCAGATAACCGTCACGCGCGGTGACGGCTGCGGCAAGATACGCCTGCCCTTCGAGCTGGAGGTGCAGGACCACCTGCTTCCGCCCCCGACAGAGTGGCGCTACCACCTCGACCTGTGGCAGCACCCTGCGGCCGTAGCCCGCGCCGAGGGTGTGGAGCTCTGGAGCGACGCCCACTTCGAGGCGCTGCGCCGCACGATGAAGATTCTGGCCGACGCCGGACAGAAGGTCATCACCGCAACCCTCAACAAGGACCCGTGGAACCACCAGTGCTACGACGCCTATGACGACATGATCCGCTGGACGCTTGCCGCCGACGGCACATGGCACTACGACTACACGATCTTCGACCGCTGGGTCGAGCTGATGCTCTCGCTCGGCATCGACGGCATGATCAACTGCTACTCGATGGTGCCGTGGAACAATGAACTCGTATATAACGACGAGGCATCGGGTTCGCCCGTAACCGTCAAGGCGGAGCCGGGCACACCCGAATTCGAACGTATGTGGACACCCTTCCTCAAGGACTTCAAGCAGCACCTCGCCGCCAAGGGATGGCTCGAGAAGACCAATATCGCCATGGACGAGCGTTCGCCCGAGGCGATGGATGCCGCGGTGAAGGTGCTTGAGAAGTGCGCCCCCGAGATGGGATTCGCGCTGGCCGACAACCACTCGTCGTACAAGCGCTATACGATGATGCGCGACGTCTGCGTCAACATCAACCAGAAGTTCGACCGTGCGGACCTCGACGCCCGCCGCGCCGAGGGTTACAGCACCACCTTCTACGTATGCTGCGGCCCCCACTTCCCCAACACCTTCACCTACTCGAACCCGTGGGAGTCGGAGCTTCTGGGGTGGTACGGTCTGGCCTCGGGCTTCGACGGCATGCTCCGCTGGGCCTACAACTCCTATCCGAAGGATCCGGCATACGACTCGCGCTTCGGCGGCTTCCCCTCGGGCGATACCTACTTCGTCTACCCCTACGGCCGCTCGTCGATACGTATGGAGAAGCTCGTCGAGGGTATCCAGAATGTCGAGAAGGTACGCCTTCTGCGCGAGGCCGACCCCGCCAAGGTCAAGGATATAGACGCCATTCTGGCCGAGATGATGACCATGAATATCCTCGACCCGCAGCAGCCGTGGCTCGACATCACCTGCCGCGCCCGCAAGGCTCTGGACGAGGCATCGAGATAAGCTGCAAAATACTGACATGAGGAGGCCGCAGCCCGTTCAATAAATAAATCTGTTTCGATCGGGTCAACCCACCTCCACACCATAGCGAAGGGACGTATGCTCAATTTACGCATACGTCCCTTTTTCCGTATGCCGCCCCCCGGCAAACATCTTGTATGCATGGAGTCTCGGCGGCATGATTTTCACTCTCACGGGACAAAAAAAGTTATGGTTGTTTACGATTTATCGAGTAAATTTGCAAAGTGGCCCGGCGGTGGCGCAAGCTGAAAAAAGCGCAGATGACGCAGGAACAAAAACAGCCGGGGCAAAAACCGCAACTGCATAGGAAGAGGAAAAACAGCCGCAGAGAAAACGGCAACAGCCGTTAAGTGCAAGAAAGGGAAAAGCCGCCGGAAAGGAAAAAATAAAAAGAAAGTAATTCGATAAACCTACAAAATAGAATCCGTCAAACGGACAAAACACAACCAATTTATTTTATGGAAGAGAAGATAAGGAATATACTTTCGGGGGTAATCCACCCCGAGACGCAGCAGGATATCGTCTCGTCGGGCATCGTCGAGTCCGTATCGGCCGAGGGGGGCAAGGTGCTGGTGAAACTCTCCTTTGCCAAGGCGCACGATCCCTTTGCGGCGCGTCTGCGCACGCAGGCCCAGCAGATGATCGAGCGGGCGCTGCCCGACCTCAAGGGCAATGTGACCGTTGTGGTGAAGGAGGCGGCGCCGCGGCCGCAGCCCCAGCCGCAGCGTGAGAGCACAACGCAACAGGTGCGCCACATCATCGCCGTAGCCTCGGGCAAGGGCGGCGTGGGCAAGTCGACCGTGACGGCCAATCTGGCCATCGCGCTGCGCAACATGGGTTACACGACGGGCATCCTCGACGCCGACATATACGGACCCTCGCAGCCCAAGATGTTCGGCATCGAGGGTTACGTTCCCGACGCCGTGCAGAAGGATGGCAACGACTATATCGTTCCGGCGCAGAGCATGGGCATCGAGCTTATGTCCATCGGCTTCTTCATACGGCCGGAGGATGCGCTGATGTGGCGCGGGGCCATGGCCACCAACGCGCTGCGACAGCTGCTGCACCAGACGCTGTGGGGCAAGCTCGACTACCTGCTCATAGACATGCCCCCGGGAACGGGCGACATACACCTGACGATAATCTCGGACCTGAAGATGGACGGTGCAGTCATAGTCTCGACGCCGCAGCAGGTAGCCGTGGCGGATGTTGTGCGCGGTGTTCAGATGTTCCGCCATCCGCAGGTGAACGTGCCGGTGCTGGGCATCATCGAGAATATGGCGTGGTTCACGCCCAAGGAGCTGCCCGACAACCGCTATTATATCTTCGGCCACGGCGGGGCGAAGCGTTACGCCGCGGAGTGCGATGCGCCGTTTCTGGGCGAGATACCTATCATACAGTCGATTATGGAGGGTTCGGATGATGGCCGCCCCTCGGCGGCAACGGATCCCGATGTTGAGAAGTACTACCGCGAAGTTGCGCAGCACATTGTTGACAACACCCCGAAAAAGTGTTGACAAGGGTGTAGGAAATATGATGACAACTTTCGAAAACTTTTTCGGCCCGAAAATCTTGTTTCCGGCAAGTTGCTGGAGCAGAGCTACCATAGGCGAAAGCAAATTTTCGGGGCAAAAAATATCAAAAATCTGTCACACTTTTTTCAACCGAAAAGCGGCATCGGATTATGATATCTTTTTGGTGTCGATATGTGGAAAATGATTTCGACAATCGGCCTGCGGCTGTTGAAAACGGACAACGTCCCAACGCAACGACTTGATTTACATCCCGGCCGCGCCCGCGTCGAAAGGTGAAGTTATCAAACACGGCGGCAGAGGTTGTGGATAACTCCGCGAGGAAAAAGTTTTCGACACTGTCAACAGCTTTTATTATTTATATTCTTTATTTAATTAATTAAATTAAAGTATAAAAAAATAAATAATCTTATGTTCACAACTCCGCCGCCTCCGGGGTGGGGGGGATAAGACTCCGCAGGTGCCGAGCAAATGAGACGCGGGGTGCGGAGATAGAGAGACGCTGTGAGCAGTGTAAATAAGATGCGAGGTGCGGAATATGTAAGACATGGGATGCGGAGAAAGTGAGGCGCGGGGAGTCGGGTAAGTAAGACTGAGCGGAGATTTCGTAGCCCACTATGCGCGTGAGGGATATACTGGCTGGCAGGATCTGTCACACGGGGGAGATATACAGGCCGCACATTAATGGAATAAAGAACCTGAAAAAATATCCTGATATGAGAAGAGTGGTATTTATATTGGCCGTGGCGCTTTTGCCGATGGCGGTTTGGGGTCAGACGGATGACGATCTGCCCTACGTCGATGTCAAGAAGGATGCGGCGGGCAAGTACGGTTATTATTATGAGAATGGCGATTGTCTGCTGCCGCCGCTGTTCGACTGGGCTTTGCAGTTCGGTTTGGGCGACCGCGCCACGGCTGTCAAGTACATGGATCTCTATTATGTTATCGACCGCGAGGGGTATCTCATCTTGCCGACGGGGTTTGAGGATATGCCCGACGTATATAAGAACTTTGCCGTCGTGGGGGAAGAAGGCAAACGTTACGTTATCGACCTTCAGGGCAACCGTCTCTCGCCGGAGGGTTGGAGTGTGGAGCCGCTGGAGCGGAGCCATGCCGACCCGCTCTTCTTTGCCATGACGCCCGTGGGCGACGAGACGGGAGGGGCATATCTTGCCGATTTCCGTTTCGAGCCGCTGTCGGAGGTGCGTGCCACCTCGTTCCGGCACATGATCTACTGTCCCGAGGTTTTCGAGTACATGATAAGTAACGGTGTGTTGAGTCGCTACGGTTTGATGAATGCCGAGGGGGATGTTCTGATCCCTGCCGACACCTACTATCTGGGGTTGAGTGAAAAGTCGCTGTGGGGCCTTGACGGCAGCTATGCGTTGGTCCATGCGGCGGGTATGGAGGGTCTCTACGATGAAGAGGATAAGGAACGTACGGTCTTCGTCGAGGCCACGAAGGGCAATATTACGACGCTCTACGACGTCACGGGCGAGGTTGTGGTGCCGGCGCAGAAGCACACCACCGAGTCGAAATACTACAAGCGCAACACAAAGAAGTACCTTGTACCCTACCTTCACGCGCTGAGCGGTAACAAGGAGCGTTACGAGGAGCGTGTGGATGATGCCTTCCGTCGGAGCACGTGGTTTGAGCCCAAGGCGATGCCGACACCGCGCGAATACTCGATGGTGGCCTCTATCGAGCAGCACGAGCGGCAGCAGCAGGAGGAGCTGGAGCGCGAACGCGAAATCGAGCGTCAGCGCGAGCGCGAAGCCTATTACGCAGCCGAGCGTGAGAGTGAGGCGCAGAGTGACGCGTCGGATTCGGCGGACGACAACAGCGGCGGGGATGATTCGTATGCGAGTGTTGACGCGCTTGCCTCGGTATTCGCGATGCTGCTGGGGGTCGACTTCAGCGGCGGCGAGCAGGTCAAGCTCTCGTCATACGTTCCCAAGGAGGGTACTCTGCCGACAAATCTGGAGATCTACTACATGAGCGAGCTGGGATTCCTGCATATCGTGATCATGGATATCGGCGGCTATCCGTGCGTGTCGATTACCGACATTGTGGGCAACGACCTGTTCATGAGCATAAAGCAGCCCGAGACGCGCCGTGATGATTTCCTCTTTGCGGGTGAGGATGAGTACAAGTACAAAACCCTGTCGATACGCAAGGACTGGAGCAGCGTGACGCTGGGCGACAAGACCTACGAGATGGTGATGACGGCGGACGAGGTGCAGGGCATGCTCAAACTGCTGGGCCAGTGATGCGGCGTCGGTACAGATGAAAATTTCTTCCGGGGCGGTGTAATTCCGCCCCTTTTCGTGCGACCATATATATGCGTTGCGGCTGTCGGATATTGATGTTCGGTACCGGATGTCGGTATCGGTTGCTGCGGCGGGGTAAACTTAATTTTTCAAGACGAGCAATCGTACATGCAAGGCTTCATATAGGGGACGATGGAACTACGGAGTGAGGAGGAGTTCGTGCAGATGGTCGAACGCTACAAGGGTGTCATATACAAGGTGTGCAACATCTACGCCGACGACCGCGACCAGATGGAGGACTACTGTCAGGAGGTGTTGATCAACATGTGGCGGGGGTGGCAGAACTTCCGCGGCGAGTGTGCGCTCTCGACGTGGGTCTACCGTGTGGCGTTGTACACGTGCGTATCGTTCGTGCGGCGGAAGGGTTCGCGCCCGCACAACATCCCGCTTAAGGTCGACATGGCCGTGGAGGCGGAGGCCGAGCGGGGCCCGATGCTGCGTGAGCTCTACCGTCTTATAGGCCGTCTGAACCGTCTGGACCGCGCACTGATACTGCTGTGGCTCGAGGAGCGCAGCTATGCCGAGATAGCCGATATCATGGGTATGTCGAAGGCCAACGTGGCCATCAGGATCATGCGCATCAAGGGCCGCCTGAAACAGATGAGCGAGGAGTAGGGACCCGGGAACCGATCGGACGGGGTAAATATGGAAACAGAGTGATGGCCCGAAAGAAGGATAAGGATCGGGCGAGGAAAATATCTGAAACAAGGAAAAGATCGAAAACGATATGTCGGAACTGAATATTGACGAGATACGGCGCGAGTGGTCGGAGTTCTCGCGGCGTGTGGAGAGTGCTACGAGCGTCTCGACGGAGATGCTGCGGCGGGCCATGCGCAGCGATTCGAGGGTTCTGCGCCGCTACGGCTGGGTCAACATCATCGGCGGTGCGGCCATCATACCCTTTGTATTGTGGTATGTGGCGCACCATTACGGCTTCGGGGCCTTCTTCTGGCTCTTTGCCGCGGGGCTGGCCGTGGCGTTCGTATTCTCTATATACCAGATCGTTATATACCACCGCGCCGGACGTTTCGACAAGGGTGTTGTGCAGCACGCCGCCGCCGTTGTGCGCTACATGCGCGTGGAGAGAGTCATGACCGTCGCCGTATATGTCTATATGTTCTGCCTGCTGATGTACATGCTCGTGGCGAATCTCTTCGGCGACGGCGGCACGGAGGATATGGCGGTATTTATAAGGTGCTTGGCGGCATCGGTGGCGATATTTGCCGCGGGTGTATTCATTTCGTTGAGGATCATGCGCTGGGAGCAGGGCAAGCTGCGACGCTTGAGTGACGCCATGCGCAGCCTCGAGGAGTTTCTGGACGAACAGGCCGACGGCGAGGGTGCGGAGAGTGCGGACAAAGGGGATAATTGAAAACGTCTCAATATAAATACTATGAATGAAATACCGCCGCATCTTTTTCGGGTGCGGCGGTAATTTTTATTTTATTATATCATAAAATACTAATTTCTTGTATTTTCCTTGATGCGGGATATACGCCATACAGTTCCCTCGATCATTGAGAGATATACCGTACCGTCTGTGTCGCGTTCGAAACCGTTGACGGCGGAGCGTCCTATGCGCCGCACCCAGAGAAGCTCTCCCGAGGCGGCATCGACGGCGGCGACCGCACCGCGGCGCGAGGCGGCATATACCGTTCCGTCGCTCTCGAGGACGATGCAGGGTGTATGTTCATATCCGAATGTCAGGTCTGTGACCCACTTGAGGGTATATTTGTCAGCGGCGGCATCCACGGCGATAAGTTCGCCGTCCATGGTACGGGCATATACGGTTGTGCTGTCGGCCGAGACGCCGAGGCTCTCACGCACGGTGCGGTCCTTGACACGCCACAGGGTCTTTCCCGTCGCGCGGTCTATGGCGGTCATGTAGCGGTCAGGGGCGACGATGAAGACCTTGTCGCCGATGACGGCGGGCGAGCAGTTTCCCGGGCTGTATAGGCGCACGGCGTTGCCGTTGTTCCAGCGCCAGCGTTCATCTCCCGTGCGGGTGTCGAGCGAGCGCAGGAAGGTGTCCCACGCCCCGAAGATGATGTCGCTGTCGGTTACCGACGGTGCGGCCTGACAGTAGTTTCCGATACCGTCAAATCGCCATACTGTCTGCGCGGTGCGTGTATCCACGGCTTCGAAAGAGCGGTATCCTCCTTGATATAAAATCCCGTTGCGGACAACGCCGTCGGCAACATACGGGCCGCGGCCGCGTGCTGTGGAGCGTATGCGTCCGCTGCGCGCCGAAACAGATACCAGACGCCCGTCCGATGCGGGTATGAAGACGCTCTTTCCGGCCGGTGCGGGGCGCGAGAAGAGCGGCCCGTCGGTCCGTATGCTCCACATCTCGCGTCCGCTGCGCTTGTTGATGGCCTTTGCGCGGCCGAGCGAGTTGCCGAAATATATGCGTCGGCGGTCGATGCCGAGGCGTGTGAATATCGAGGCCTCGTCGCGGTGCAGAAGCTCTATGCGGTAACCCTCGGGCTGCTGCCATGCGGTGTCGGCACGCTCGACGGAGGGTTTGATGCTGTCGTCTATGGCAAATGCCTCGACAAGCGCCGCTTCGCCCTCGAGGGGTATGTTCCATTGCCGCAGCGAGTCGGCCGTAAGCTCGATAAGTGTATAGCCCTCGTCGCCGTACTGCGCGGAGGGCATGTGGAGCGAGCGGTTTATAAGTCCGTCAATGCCGTCGGTACGGTAGCGGCGGAAGGTGTGATAGTGGCCGCACAGATGCACGGCCGTGCGGTGACGCAGAAGCACGTCGGCATAATCCTCCCAGTCGTCTATATCCTCCGTGAGGGGATAGTGGTTGACCGAGACCACACGCTTGCCTTTATTACTCATAAGGAGCGAGTCGAGCCACGCCAGATCCTCATGTTTGACATGTCCGTCGCCCATCTTCATGTAGGGGCCGCAGTTTATGCCCGCGAAGAGCGTGCCGCGCACCTCGAAGGCGAAGCGGTCGCGGCCCCAGAGCGCATCGAATGTGCGGCAGGCGCTCTGCGACCAGTTGTCCTCGTGGTTGCCGGGGATGATGTATGTGGGAAGCTCTATAAGGTCGAGTATCGACTTTACGCATCGCAGCTCCTCGTCGCTGCCCTCGTTCGTGAGGTCTCCGGCGACGATGACCGCATCGGCATCGGTGGCGTTGATCTTGCGCACGGCGCGCCGCAGACGATCTTCCGACGGGGTGTCGGGCGAGACGTGCAGGTCGCACAGGAAAAGTATCCTTACGGGAGGGTTTTCTTCGGTCGGGGCTGCTTTGGCGGCCACGGCGGGCGCGGCCGTAAATGTTGCGGCGGCGGCAAGAGCAAGAAGCAGGGAGGAAAATTTCATATCGTAAGCAAAGGTTTTTTTCATTTGTGGCGGCGCTGAGGCTGCCGATACAAAAGTATTGTTTTTTTCTGAGGCGTCAAAACGCGGCAGACCATTCCCGAGGGCGGCAGATAAGATATATTTTGCACATCGGCGGTACGGAGGCGTTATTTTTGGGTTTCGGCTATTGCGATATGAAAAAATATTCATAACTTTATAATTCGAATGTGAACCGTAAACCTAAAACTTCTATCTGATATGAAAAATTATTCAGCCAAAGAGATCAAGAACATCGTACTCATCGGAGCGCCGGGCTCGGGTAAGACTACCCTTGCCGAGGCGATGGCCTATGAGGGTAAGGTCATCGACCGCAGGGGTAGTATCGAGACGAACAACACGCTCTCGGACAATACGGATATCGAGCACGAATACAAACGCTCGATCTATTCGACTATCCTCTTCACGGAGTTCATGGGCCGCAAGCTCAACATCATAGACTGTCCGGGTTCGGACGACTTCTGCGGCAGCCTCTTCTCGGCCTTCAAGGTTGGGGATGTGGGCGTGATGGTTATGAACGCGCAGAACGGCTGGGAGGTCGGCGACGAGATACAGTCGCGCTATGCCCGCATACTCAACAAACCCGTAATCGGCGTTATCAACCAGCTCGACGGCGACAAGGCCAATTACGAGGCCATGCTGGAGGGCATACGCGCCGCCTCGCCCGTGAAGCCGGTGATCGTGCAGTACCCGGTAAGCCAAGGGGCGGGATTCTCGTCGTTCATCGACGTGCTGATGATGAAGATGTACCACTTCACCGACGAGAACGGCACGCGCGAGGAGCTCGACATTCCGGCCGAGGAGATGGAGCGCGCCCGCGCCCTCAATCAGGAGCTTACGGAGGCGGCTGCGGTCTACGACGACGCCCTGATGGAGCTCTATTTCGAGAAGGGCATGCTGACGCAGGACGACATACGCGCGGGATTGAAGCTGGGCGTTGCGAAGCGTGACGTGATGCCGATCTTCTGCTGCAGCGCCAAGCGCGACATCGGCACCAAGCGACTCATGGAGTTCATCATCAACGTCGCCCCGGGCCCGCAGTCGGCGCCCAAGTTCCTCACGACGGAGGGCGAGGAGCTGGCCGCGGACGAGACGCAGCCGGCCGTGGCGTTCGTATTCAAGAGCCAGCTCGAGCAGCATATAGGCGAGATATCGTACTTCCGCGTCATCCGCGGCAAGATCACCGAGGGCACGGAGCTTGTCAACAGCCGCACGGGCAACAAGGAGAAGCTCTCGCAACTCTTCGCCGTTGCGGGCAAGAACCGCATCAAGGTGACGGAGCTCTCGGCGGGCGACATAGGGTGTACGGTCAAGCTGAAGGGTACGCGTACGAACGACACTCTGGCGGCAGCGTCGGCCGTGGTTACCGTCGAGCCGATAGTCTTCCCGGAGCCCCGCTACCGTGCCGCAGTCAAGGCCAAGGAGCAGAGCGACGAGGAGAAGCTGGGCAAGCTGCTCAACGATGCCAAGTATGAGGACCCGACGATTCTGGTCGAGTACTCGAAGGAGCTGAAGCAGACCATCATACAGGGTCAGGGCGAGCACCATCTCAATATCCTGAAGAGCCGCCTCGCGTCGGAGAACAAGATGGATATCGAGTATTTCGCGCCGAAGATACCCTACCGCGAGACCATCACGAAGGTTGCGCAGGCCGACTACCGCCACAAGAAACAGTCGGGCGGTGCGGGACAGTTCGGCGAGGTTCACATGGTCATCGAGCCATATTACGAGGGTATGCCCGAGCCTACGCGCTACAAGGTCGCAGGCAAGGATATCACGGTCAACGTCAAGGGCAAGGAGGAGTATGACCTCGACTGGGGCGGCAAGCTGCAGTTCTACAACTCGATTGTGGGTGGCGCCATCGACGCGCGCTTCATGCCCGCGATACTCAAGGGCGTGATGGAGAAGATGGACGAGGGCCCGCTGACTGGATCATACGCCCGCGACATACGTGTCGTTATATACGACGGCAAGATGCACCCCGTGGACTCGAACGAGATCTCGTTCAAGCTGGCCGCGCGCAACGCCTTCAAGGAGGCGTTCCGCAATGCCGGCCCGAAGATCATGGAGCCGATATATTCGGTTGAGGTGCTGACGCCGAGCGAGTATATGGGAGCCGTCATGAGCGATCTGCAGAACCGCCGCGCCATGATCATGGGCATGGAGTCGGACAAGGGCTTCGACCGCCTCAACGCCCGCGTTCCTCTGGCCGAACTGTACCGCTATTCGACGTCGCTCTCGTCACTCACGTCGGGCGCCGCAACCTATACGATGCAGTTCGCCTCGTACGAGCAGGTTCCCGCCGACGTGCAGGACAAGCTGCTCAAGGCATACGCCGATACCGACGAGGATTGATTTCCAGTCTGTTCCGCGCAGCGTGCGTACAGTCGAGGGGCATGGATGGATATAGGGCCTTGGGGCTTTGATCTCGGGTCTCTTGCCTTTGGTCTCTGATCATTGGTATCTTGCCTTTGGTCACTGGTCTCTTCGCCGATATGCAAGCTTGCCGGGAAGGATATATTGATATGAAATATCCGGCGCGGGTTAAGGTTAATGCACAGGGGGTATTAAATTGATAACGCTTCAACGTCGGATATTTTCCTTGACAGCCGCGTCACCTTCGGGTGGCGCGGTTATTTTTTGTTTTGCAGCCTGTATTTCCGCCATTCCATATTTTCATATTAATATATTCCCATATTAATATCCTCCCTCCGCCACCCTCTTGACCGTCATATATTCTCATTAATATCCTCCCTGCCACCCCTTCCGCAATTCCATATTATTATATCCCCGCCACCCCTTCACTCGCCGAAAATCCATGTATAATACTCCCACTACTCCTTCCCCTGCCGATAATCCCCTATAATATATCTCCTGCTGCCATTTCCTCCTGCCGATAATCCCCCGCCTCCCGCCGCGCCGATGGATACGGTTTTTTCTTGTATTCATCTTGTATGGCCGTCCCTGCGCCCCGATGTGTGGCGGCCGTAGCGTTTGCGGGCGGGAAAATTTCTCCGTTTCGGTGCTGCGCAACGCATTTCGGGCACGATCGTTGGATGTATTCGGCATGTAGGGAAACCCTGTGCCCCGCGTGGTGAAAGGCGGCCGATAAGACCGAAAATATTGTAATGCAGCGCGGGAGCCTCGGGCCGCGGCGGAGGGGAATGCATGTAGAGTGAGAGAATAAAATTCCGTTCGGGACTGCACGTGGATAAAAAAGGTCGCGGCAGACTGGGAATGCAGAGTTAAAAATAAAATTCTCTTTGGTGCTTTTCAAGGGTGAAAAAGGGCGCGCGGAGGGGGGATATGCAGAGTTAAAAATAAAATTCTCTTTGGTGCTTTTTGAGGGTGAAAAAGGCGCGGCGGAAGGGGAATGCAAAGGAAAATAATAAAATTCCGTTCGGGGTTGCGCGAGGAGAAAAAAGTCTTGTCAAGTGCGGCCGCAAATCGCAAAAAGGCATCATCCGCAGTCAAGGCGTTAAGGCAGAGAGAAGTAGGATTTTCGGGTTGATTTTGCTGTCGGGACCGTGATTTTTTAAGCCGCGGGATAGAAAAAAGAGACTTCGAAAGATGGTTTGACAAGTTTTTAAGATAATTATTTCAGTTTTTTATTGCAAAATCGCGTATTTTATTTGTGCATTTTGTTATAATATTATTATATTTGAAAAAGCAATGTATTGCAGGATAGGGATATTTACTTTTTTTAACAGCAATAAAAATGAATAAAAACGAGAATGCCGAGCAGCCCACAATTGTGAAATATGTCGAGGGCAATTACGGAGGCATACAGTTGATGAGCCTTTCGCGTTATGCTTTGGGGTATGTTGTTCGGGGGTCGAAGCAGATCTACTACGGAGACACGCACTATACCGTTTCACGCGGCGACGTGTTTTACATGGGAGTAGGCAACCACTATGTCGAGAACCTGCCCGATGAGGGTCGGCCTTTCGAGCAGATCGTTGTGTATTACTCGCCGGAGTTGTTGCAGCGGATCCTTCTGCAGTTGAACATGAGCTACGGCATGAACATCACCAACACCCATCATTGCGAGCGCTGCCGGCGGTTGAACCACGTGGCGTCGCCGACGCTGCGCAGTTTCTTCATGCACACGGCGAGCTATCTTCAGGACGACAACTTCATGCACGACGAGACTGCCGAGAGCATCAAGATGACGGAGTTGATCTATCTGATCGTCTCACACGAGGACGACTGCCTGAAGAGCAAGGTTCTGAGCAACGTCGACTCGTCGCACGACAACTTCGAGCAGATCATCCACTCGAACATCTTCCACGACGTCTCGATCGAGGATCTGGCGGCGATGTGCAACCGTTCGCTGACCTCGTTCAAGAAGGAGTTCAAACGCCACTATTTCGTGCCGCCCCACCGCTGGTTCATACGCCAGCGACTGATGCAGGCGCGGCTACTGCTGATCTCGACGTCGAAGTCTATCTCGGAGATAGGCATCGAGTGCACCTTCTCCAATACGTCGCACTTCATCAAGCTCTTCAAGAAGGAGTACGGTTCGACTCCCGCGATCTACCGCATACGCCACTGTTCGGGCAGCGTTCAGGAGCCCGCGGCCGAGGGCGAGAAGCGTATCTCGACACCCGTCGAGAGCATGGCCATGTAGCGGCGGCGGGGTCAGATTCGGCGTGTTGGGAGGGTTATATGGAAATAGGGTGTATAATTTTTCACTTTTTCTGCGCCGAAAGGTAAAAAAACGGGTGCGGAGTTTGCCCACAAACAAAAAAATGTTATCTTTGTACAACGAAGTGTATTACTCACTTATTTTATAAACCTGACCAACCTGAAGCGACAACGGAATATCGTGAGATATTCCGTTGTTTTTTGTTGCGGCGGTAAGAAAATACCTGCATGAGGATGGGTGGCCGACGGAGGGTAACAACGTATCCATGCTCGCGGAGAATACCCTAAAGGCCGCGCGGGGGATAATATTTCTTCTCTCGGAGGATGGTTTCCTAAAGGCCGTGCGGGGGAAGACATCTCTGCTCGCCGGGTATAAACAAGCGGCCGCGGCAGACTGAATGGCAGGCTGTCAGCAGATGGGTATAATGCGCGCCGTACGGATGGCCGTAAACGCTCTTGTACGGCCATATAAACGGGGGTTGCGGAGGCGGCGGGCTGGCGTACGGGGGAGTTTAGAACGGGTATCCTACACCGAAGTTGAGGGCGGTGTTTTTCCAGCGGAAGTTATGTATCCATCGTTCGCCTGCGGGGTTGTTGGGGTTGTGGAGCTGAATACCCCAGTCGAGTCGCAGGATGACGAACTTGATATCGAGACGCAGTCCGAATCCGGTATTGAAACCGAGCTGTTTGTAGAAACGGTTGAAGTGGAAGATGCTCTCGGCGGGGACCTGTGTCTTGTCCATGCCGAGATACCATACGTTGCCGAGGTCGAGGAACGTTGCGCCGTGGAACATGCCCCAGATGGGGAACCGGAATTCGAGGTTTGCCTCCAGACGCATGTCTCCCATCTGTACGGGGTATGGCGTATCCTCGACGACGGCGTTGCCGGGGCCGAGGGTTCGGGCCACCCATCCGCGCATGCTGTTGCTGCCGCCGACATAGAAGAGGCGGTCGAAGGGCAGGGCGCTGGAGTTGCCGTAGGGGACGCCGCAGCCGGCGAAGATACGGCCCGCGAGGGCGGTCTTCTCGCCGAGGACTATCTTGCGGCTGATGCTGATGTCGCTGCGCACATACTGCGAGTACCTGACGCCGAGGATATTGTAGTATCCGCCCTCGACCTTGTGCGAGAATGCCCGCTCGAAGAGGTTGAGCAGGTTGCCCGCCGACTCGAAGTTTATGCGCATGAGCGTGGCGTTGCCGTTGATGTTCTTGTTCTGGTTGTTGTAGACGTACGAAGCCGAAAGCCCGACTATGGCCTGTGTCTGGTAGCTCTGGCGGAGGTATTCGTTGCGGAGCGAGTTGAAGAAACTCTCGTCGAGGTATCCGACATTGATCCAGTTGAGGTCTATGGGGCGTATCTGGTAGTTGTATCGTCCGTTTACCGAGCGCCACGAGTATGTCCACGTCGCGCGCGAGAGGTCGCGGCGGTAATATGGGCGGTCTTGGTAGTTGAACGACAGTTCGACCTTCGTGCGGGGCATGTTGACCTTGCGCGTGGAGAGGCGGAACGGAAGCAGGAAGCGCGGGAACGACAGCCCGACGCTGAGACCTATCTCGTTGGCCTGACGCTTGACGGCGTTGGGGGCCTTCATGTGCTCGTACCCTATTGTTACGGCGGTGTTGAGGGCCTCGATGCCGCGGAAGAGGTTGCGGTTCTGGTAGCCTACCGTCGCGCTCAGACCGTAGAAGCTCGATGTGGTGCTCCCCTCAAGCTCGATATTGAATCCCTGCCGCAGCGTGGGGGTGCAGAGCACGTAGCAGCGCAGGTAGCCCTCGCGTATGTTCTCGAAGGTGGATGAGGGGGGTGTGACGCGGCCCTCGCCCGCGTAGTTGAGATATACGGTGTCGTCCTGCACCTGCGGCAGCTCCTCGAAGGCGATGCGGGCGCTCTTGAAGTATCCGAGCGACATGACCTCGTTGTAGGTGCGGTCCACGAGCGAGGCGTCATATATGCCGTTGGGGGTGAGGGGTATGGCCGTATAGAGTACTTCGGGGTTGACGTTGGGGCGCCCCTCCGAGATGATGTTCAGACCCTTGTAGTATGTGGTGTCGAGCATGCGCGCATTGCGCTGCACGCGCGCCACGGTGGGATTGTAGTCGGGCAGCATGTTGATCTGCGTGATGCGGTAGACGGCGTTGTTGTCGCGTATGGGGCGGCCGCGGTCGTCGTAGCCCGTGAGGTTGCGCTTGATGATCATCTTGACGCCAACGCGGCGGTCGCCCCCCAGCGTGTCGACAAGATACTCGATGTTGTTGACCGAGAAGTTGTAGTATCCGCGGTTGTTGAGGTATGCGGCGATGCGTTCGCGCTCCTTGTCGAGCATCGTGATGTCGAATATGTCGCCAGCGCGTATGAGCGTCGAGGCGGTGTCGACGTCGATGACGGTCTTGAGCGAGCGGTCGCGGAAGTCGTACGATACGGTATCTATACGGTATGGCTGTCCCTGCCGCGTGCGGTAGGTGACGTAGGCGCGGTGTCGGCGGCGCGTGGTGTCGACCTCGAACGAGGCGGTCGAGGCGTAGTATCCGCGCGAGTTCATGTATGTCTTGAGGTTCTGGACGCTCTTCTCTGTGAGCGACATGTCGAGCAGCACGGGCTCCTCGCCCACCTTGCGCTTGAAGTTGTTCCACCAGTTGTCCTTGTCGGGGTTTGCCAGATTGTATGCCCAGACGTAGAAGTTCGTGCCGAGGAAACGTTTGTTTGGGGTCTGGCGGACATACTGTTCGAGTGTGGGTGCGGTTATCCGCTCCTCCTTCGGGGTCTGCCCGTCGGTGTCGATGGTGACCTTCTGGAGGAGGTACTGGCCGTCGTTGAGGCGGCGCGTGACGCTGCACGCCGTGCAGAGTACGGCGAGGGCGGCGACGGCGGCCATGCGTGATATGCTTGCGCTCAGAGACACGTTGCGTGGGGGTATTTTGCGGCCGTGCGGCGCGCGAAACTCTCATACGAGGCACACTCCTGCTCCATGCGGGCCGTGCACTCGACGTGCGTGAGGGTCCGGCCGTCCCATGCGGCGCGGCCGAGCCATTCGTATGTGGCGTTTCCGCTCAGGCGTGTGGTTATGTCGTCGCCGTCGATGTGGCAGCGGCAGCGCACCATGCCGCCGCGGTTGTAGACCTCGATGTCGGCATCGGGGCGGCAGAGGCCCGTCATGACGGCGGCCGTGCTGCACGAGGTCATGGCCGTGCCGCACGAGAAGGTTATGCCGGCGCCGCGCTCGTATGTGGCGGCGTAGATTGCCTGCTCGGCGCAGCGGGTGTAGAGGCTGACGTTTATGCCGTGGGGGAATGCCCCGGGCAGGTGCTTGACAGCCTCGCCGAGAGCCTCCAGACGGTGCATGTCGATGCACCCGACACACGCCACGATATGTGGGTTCCCGGGCGAGAGGGCCGTGAATGCCAGCTCGGGGTCGAGTTCGGGTATGGGTTGTGCGACGAAGCGGCTGCAGCCCGCGGGCATGAATCCGAAGTCGCGGCTGCGGGTCTCGATCTTCATGTCGACGCCGAAGGCGGGGATCGCGCCGTCGATATCGGGGCAGCGCCTTATGGGGTACGTGCGGCCGCCGGAGCGGAGCAGGAAGTCGTCGGTCGAGACATAACGCTCGCGCACCAGACGCGCCACGCAGCGTATGCCGTTACCGCACATCTCGGCCTCCGAGCCGTCGGGGTTGAACATGCGCATGGCATAGAGGTTGGCGTCGCGCACGACGTAGAGTACGCCGTCGCAGGGCGTGATGAGAGGGTGTGCGCAGAGGGCGCGTGCGAGCGCCGCCAGATCGGCGCGGGCGGCATCGGGATGTGCTGTAAGGTCGGTCATGACGAAGCGGTTGACCGAGCCGTGGCACTTTATGATATCTAAAGTCAACATGTTTTTCAGACGGATATTCCTTTCGGAAAAACAAAGATACGGATATTCGTCCGAGATACAAAATATTTTCGCGCGCGCGGCCTTTTAGCGTCTATAACGCGACTTAGCGTTCATAACGCGGCGGCGGATACGCGCATTGCGGGAAAATTGCTAAATTTACGCATCCAAACGACCGACTTATGATGAAAGAGAAGTTTATTATGGCCGACGGCACGGCGCTGCACGTGGCCGACTCGGGCCGCGGCGAGCGGTGTGTTGTGTTGATCCACGGCTACCTCGAATCGATGTACGTATGGGACGACTTCGTCCCGCTGCTTACGCCCGAGGTGCGTGTGGTTACGGTAGACGTGCCCGGACACGGCATCTCGCAGGTTCTGGGCGAGGTGCATACGATGGAGATGATGGCCGACGTCATGCGCGGTATGCTCGACGCGCTGGGTATCGAGCGTGCGACGTTCGTGGGCCACTCGATGGGCGGATACATATCGCTGGCCTTCTGTGCGCGGTATCCGGAGCGTCTGGATGGGCTTGTGCTGCTGAGCTCGTCGCCCAACCCCGACGACGAGACCAAACGCGAGAACCGCCGCCGCGAGATCGCTCTGGTGCGTGCGGGCAAGAAGGACGTGCTGGCGCACGTGGCGCCCGAGACGGGATTTGCGGTGCAGAACCGCGAGCGGCTGAAGGACTATATCGAGGATCTTGTGGAGCAGGTGCACATTACGGAGGATGACGGCATCGTGGCGCTTCTGGGGGGCATGATAGCACGTGCGGACCAGAACGAGATGCTGCGTGCGAGCCGTGTTCCGCAGCTCTTCATCTTCGGCCGCCACGACAACTATATCCCTGTGGAGACGGCCGAGCGTATCGCCGCAGCCAACCCGCAGGCACAGGTGGTATGGCTTTCGGAGTCGGGGCACATGGGCTTCATCGAGGAGCCGGAGCGTTGTGCCGCGGCGATTCTGGGCTTCGTTCTGCGCGGCGACGCGTATGCCTTCGAGGGGCGCACCTTCGACCGGCCGTGCAAGGCGTCGCACCGGTCGCTGACCGAACGTGTGGCCGGGACGGCGGAAAATGACGCGGAAAATGGGGCCGAGACTGAGAAAGGAAATGATGCCGAAGACAAGGCATAAAAAAGGAAATCATATAAAAACTTACGAGATATGAAACGCATAATGTTGATAGCCATGGCAGTATGCCTGTCGGTGACGGCATGGTCTCAGGACTGGACCAAGATGATGAGCCGCGTGGAGCACGGGACGATCCACAGCGAGGCATTGGGTTGCGACCGCAACTATACGATTTTCCTTCCGGCGGGTTATGATCTGGATAAGGACCGCAGCTACCCGATTCTCTACCTTCTGCACGGCATGAGCGACACGGACCGCAACTGGTACGACCGCGGACATGTGAAGGATGTGATGGACCAGCTTGTGGCCGGCGGGGAGGTTGAGCCTATGATCATCGTTACGCCGGATGCGGGCGGTGCGCCCGTCGAGGAGAAGCAGAACGGCTATTTCGACATGGAGGGGTGGCCTTACGAGAAGTTCTTCTTCGAGGAGTTCATGCCCTACATCGAGAGCAACTACCGCGTTCGTGCGGAGCGGGGCCAGCGAGGTGTTGCGGGCCTGTCGATGGGCGGCGGCGGCTCGACGAGCTATGCCGAGCGCCATGCCGACAAGTTCTGCGCCTGCTATGCGATGAGTGCGCTTATGCACCTTCCCGAGGCGAATGCCGAGCAGCTGGCCGCAGGCAACAAGTTCGCGCTGCTGACCGATGCCGTACACCGTCTGAGCTGTGTCGATTACGTTACCTCGGCCGACGAGGAGCGCGTCAAGACGCTGCGCACGGTGGCGTGGTATGTCGACTGCGGTGACGACGACTTCCTGCTGGACTGCAACCTCGATTTCATCAAGGCGCTGCGTGCCGCGCGCATACCTTACAGCCTGCGCGTACGCGATGGCGGCCATACGTGGGAATATTGGCACTCGGCGCTCTATAACGCCCTGCCCTTCTTCTCGCGCACGTTCCTCGCCAACGACCGCCGCGCCGAGTAGCGTGGCCGTGTGGGGGAGCCTTCGGCGAGAGCCGTAAAGAATGTTTCTTTGAGAGGATATGTCTTCCGTTAAGAGACTTCGTGCAGTATGGTCGAAGCGCCCCACCCTAATGGGGAGCGGAGAGTATCTTCAGTGCCTGCTGTTAACAGAACATTCGGAAGCGTGTTGAAGCACTCCACTCCTCGAAAAATGTTTGGAAGGAGAGAGTGTCTTCGTTTCCTGCTGTTAATTGAACATTCGGGAGCGTGTTGAAGTGTCCCACTCCTCGAAAAATGTTTGGAAGGGGAGGATATAATACCTATCTTTGCCGCCGAAACAGAATACGAGCGCGTTTTGTAATCCTCATCGGAGGGCGTGAAATAGAGCCGGATAAGATGACTGGGTAAAACCAATCTGACGATCCGGCTCTTTTTGCGTTCAGTCGGGGCGGTAAGGCACGAGTATATCAGGATGCGGGGATATCGAGGAGCGGGTGCATTGAGGTGCGGGGCGGCCAGCGTGTAAATAACGGCCCGTGTGTGGATACCCTGCCCGCATGTGGATAACAGCCCTTGCGGCCGCCGTGGGGGTAAAAATGAAAGACTATGGAGAGAAATTCGATTGATCTGGGTACGCTGGACGTATCGACACTTTTCCGCCGGATGTTCTTCCCGACGCTGTTCGGGATGTTGAGCATCTCGGCCGTGACGGCCGTCGACGGCATCTTCATCGGCCACGGCGTCGGCAGCGACGGCATCGCCGCGGTGAATATATGCGTGCCGGTGATGTTGCTGTTCACGGGATTCGGACTGTTGATGGGCGTAGGGTGTTCGGTGGTGGCGGCCGTGCACATATCGCGCTCGCAGACGCGCGCCGCATGTATCAACGTCACGCAGGCGTTCGGATTCGTCACCGTGGTGACGGTTGCCGCAACGGCCCTTATCGTCATCTTCGCGCCGCAGACGGCGCGCGCCATGGGCTCCTCGGAGCACCTGCTGCCGATGGTGGTCGACTACCTGCAGTGGTTCATGCCATCGATGGTATTCCAGCTGTGGTGTTCGATCGGGCTGTTTATTATACGTCTCGACGGCTCGCCGCGCGTGGCCATGTGGTGTTCGGTGGTGCCTGCGGCGCTGAATGTCGTGCTGGACTATATCTTCATCTTCCCCGTTGGCTGGGGCGTGCGGGGCGCGGCCTTCGCCACGTCGCTCAGCGTCGCCACGGGCGGCGTGATGGTGATGGTGTACCTGCTCTTCTTTGCCCGCACGCTGCGGCCCGAGCGCGTCAAGCTGAGCGTGAAGAGCCTGCGCCTTACGCTGCGCAACCTCGGCTACCAGTGCCGTATCGGGTCGTCGACGCTGCTCGGGGAGCTGACGCTGGCGATGCTGATGTATGTGGGTAACGTCACCTTCATGCGATATCTGGGCGACGACGGCGTCGGTGCCTTCGGCGTGGCGTGCTACTATACCCCCTTCGTCTTCATGGTGGGCAACGCCATAGCCCAGTCGGCACAGCCCATACTGAGCTACAACTACGGTGCGGGCAACTTCGAGCGCGTATGGCAGGCGGGGCGTCTGGCGCTGCGTACGGCAGTGTTGTGCGGCGGCATCGTGATGCTGGTATTCATGGCCGTGCCTCGGGGGCTCGTCGACCTCTTCCTCGGCGGGGACGGCGCGGGCGGTGCGGCGGCGCGCATAGCGGCCGACGGACTGCCCTACTTCGCCTCGGGATTCATATTCTTCGTGGTCAATATCGCCGTCATAGGATATAACCAGAGTCTGGAGCGTATGGCCGTCTCGACGTCGTTCGCGCTGCTGCGCGGGGCGCTGTTTCTGGTGCCGAGCTTCATCATCATGCCGCGCGTGGCGGGTGAGGCGGGCATCTGGGCGGCCATGCCCGTGTCGGAGTTCCTCACCACGCTGTCTATTATCGCCTACTACGGCGTGCGCCGCATGCGCCGCCGCGCATAAGACGCGTACTGTTTCCGTATCTGTATCTGTATAGATCATACAGATCATACAGATCGTACAGATCATATAGATCATATAGATAATCTCTTCCCCCTTGTCCCGCCCGAAGGCTCGCCCTGCGGGTGGGATTTTTTTTTCGGGGGCTTGTATTGCCGGTATATTCGGAACTTTTATTGCCCTCGTGTCGGGATTTTATTCCCCCCGTGTCGGGAATTTTATTGCCCCCGTCGCGGGATTTTTATTACTCTCGTCGCGGGAGTCCTGCTGGGATATTTGGCGGCCGTGCCGCCCCTGAAAAAGACTCTGCGTGGAGTTGGCTGGAGACGTTATGAAGGCCGTAAAATTTCCCGAAAAAGGCTTTGATTGGCGGTTACGGGAGACGATATAGAATCCGTAAAAATCCCCCGAAAAAGGTCTGCGGGGCGTGCGGGGAGGGTGCTGCGGGAATTTGTGCCGAAAATTTTTCCCAATCGCAATAAAATGTTGTATTTTTGGAACAAATTACGTTTTTGGGGGGCGCAGGCTCCGCGCCGTCCGCCCCGTTTAATCTTCAAATAACTTATGGCCAAAGAGTTCAAACGTTATCTCATAACATCCGCTCTGCCCTACGCCAACGGCCCTGTCCATATCGGGCACTTGGCCGGCGTATATATCCCCTCGGATATCTACACACGCTATCTCCGTCTGCGGGGCCGCGACGTGATCTCGGTGTGCGGCAGCGACGAGCACGGCGTGCCCATCACCATCAAGGCGCGCAAGGAGGGCGTATCGCCGCAGGTGATCGTCGACCGTTACCACACGCTTATCAAGGAGTCGTTCCGCCGTCTGGGCATCTCGTTCGACATCTATTCGCGTACCTCGTCGCCCACGCACTACAAGACGGCGTCGGAGTTTTTCCGCAAGCTCTACGACGAGGGCAAGTTCATCGAGCGCACCTCGATGCAGTATTACGACGAGGAGGCACAGACCTTCCTTGCCGACCGCTATATCGTGGGCACATGCCCGCGCTGCGGCAACGAGCGCGCATACGGCGACCAGTGCGAGCAGTGCGGCTCGACGCTCTCGCCCGACGAGCTGATCAACCCCCACAGCGCCGTGTCGGGGTCGATCCCCGTCAAGCGCGAGACCAAACACTGGTACCTGCCGCTGGACCAGTATGAGGATTTCCTGCGCAAGTGGATCCTCGAGGGACACAAGGAGTGGAAGAGCAACGTCTACGGACAGTGCAAGAGCTGGCTCGATCTGGGTCTTCAGCCCCGTGCCGTGAGCCGCGATCTGGATTGGGGCATCCCCGTTCCGATCGAGGGTGCCGAGGGCAAGGTTCTCTACGTATGGTTCGACGCCCCGATAGGGTATATCTCGGCCACGAAGGACCTGACGCCCGACTGGGAGAAGTACTGGAAGAGCGAGGATACGCGCCTCGTGCACTTCATCGGCAAGGACAACATCGTCTTCCACTGCATCGTCTTCCCGTCGATGCTCAAGGCGCACGGCGGCTATATCCTTCCGGACAACGTTCCGGCCAACGAGTTCCTGAACCTCGAGGGCGACAAGATCTCGACGTCGCGCAACTGGGCCGTATGGCTTCACGAGTATCTGGACGACTTCCCGGGCAAGGAGGACGTGCTGCGTTATGTTCTGTGCGCCAATGCCCCCGAGACCAAGGATAACGACTTCACGTGGCGCGACTTCCAAGCGCGCAACAACAACGAGCTTGTGGCCATTCTGGGCAACTTCGTCAACCGTGCGCTGGTGCTTACGAAGAAGTATTACGGCGGCCGCGTGCCCGCCTGCGGAGAGATGAACGACTACGACCGCGCTACTGTGGCCGAGCTTCAGGGCATACGCTCGGAGCTGGAGTCGAGCATCGAGAACTTCCGTTTCCGCGAGGCGCTCAAGAACGCCATGAACTTCGCCCGCATCGGCAACAAGTATCTTGCCGACACCGAGCCGTGGAAGGTCGTCAAGACCGACCCCGAACGTGTGAATACCATACTGAACATAGCGTTGCAGATCACGGCCAACGTCGCCGTCGCGATCGAGCCCTTCATGCCCTTCTCGTCGGAGAAGATACTGAAGATGCTGGCCATAGACCGCCCGTCGTGGGATGCGCTGGGATCGATGTCTGTCATACCGGCCGGTCACGAGATCGGCGAGCCGGAGCTTCTCTTCGAGAAGATCGAGGACGAGGCCATCGAGCGTCAGCTCGCCAAGCTGGAGACCTCGAAGGCTGCCAACGCCGCCGCGGAGGCCGCACAGCATGTGGTCGAACAGAAGGCGGAGGTGTCGTTCGACGACTTCGACAAGATGGATATACGCATATCGACCATCATCGCCGCCGAGAAGGTCGCCAAGACCAAGAAACTGCTCAAACTCACCGTCGATACGGGTATCGACCGCCGTACGATCGTCTCGGGCATCGCTGAGTACTTCAAGCCCGAGGAGCTTGTGGGACGTCAGGTGCCGGTGCTGGTGAACCTCGCCCCGCGCGAGCTGAAGGGTATCCGCTCCGAGGGCATGATCCTTATGGCCGAGGACGCGCTGCGCGGTCTGGTGATGATGCAGACCGACGGTAAGGTCACCAACGGCTCACAGGTGGGATAATTGGCTTATTACGGATGTAAAACTGTGAAAATCAATATATTATGAAAGCGATTGATTGGAAGGCGCTGGGCTTCGACTACATGAAGACCGACGTCAACGCGCGCTACTACTACAAGGATGGCAAGTGGAGCGACATGGAGATCACCGAGGACGAGTATATCAAGATGCACATGTCGACGACGTGCCTCCATTACGGTTTGGAGGCTTTCGAGGGCTTGAAGGCGTTCCGCGGTGTGGACGGCAAGGTGCGTATATTCCGTATGGACGCCAATGCGCGCCGCATGCAGTCGTCGGCCCGCAAGCTCTGCCTGCCCGTGCCTACGGTCGAGATGTTCACGAAGGCCTGCTATGAGGTCGTCAAGCGCAACATCGAATATGTTCCCCCCTACGAGTCGGGGGCATCGCTCTACCTGCGTCCGCTGCTGATCGGGTCGAAGGTAGGTCTGGGCGTGAAGGCGTCGCACGAGGCTATGCTGATAGTCTTCTGCTCGCCCGTCGGGCCCTACTTCAAGGGCGGAATGACGACCATAAAGGTCGTTGTCGACCGCGAACAGGACCGTGCTGCTCCACGTGGAACAGGTGACATCAAGGCCGGCGGCAACTACGCTTCGAGTATCCTCTCGGGCGAGAAGGCGCACGATCTGGGCTACGCTAACGTGATGTACCTCGACGCCCGCGAACATAAGTATATCGAGGAGTGCGGCGCCGCCAACTTCTTCGGCATCAAGGATGGCAAGTATATCACCCCCAAATCACCCTCGATCCTCCCCTCGATTACCAATATGAGCCTGCGCCAGCTGGCCGAGGATATGGGCCTCAAGGTTGAGGAGCGCCCCGTTCCCGTCGATGAACTCGATACCTTCGAGGAGGCGGGTGCGTGCGGTACGGCTGCCGTGATCTCGCCTATCGAGTCGGTCTACGACCTCGACACCGGCAAACTCGTGACCTACGGCAAGCAGGTCGGCAAGACTTGCCTCGCACTCTACAACAAGTTGCAGGATATCCAGTACGGACGCTGCGAGGACAAGTACGGCTGGACAACCGTCGTCGAGGAGTAATCCTTGCGGCCCGCTCCCGCCATGCGGCTCTTGCCGCGGCGTGGAAAACGGCAATTTTGATACGCTTCATTTTTTGGCGCCGTTCGTGCAACGGCCCTCATCGGATAAAAATACCGCCTTCTTGGGCGGTATTTTTTTTGCCGTTTCTGGTAGGGTTTTTTCTTCTTCGCCTTACATTTTAATTGATTTTTCTCTTTCTTCCCCGACATTGTTCCACGTGGAACATTTACGCCTTCCGCTACCCTTTCTTCTTTCATGTTCCACGTGGAACATCCCTCTTTCCTCTCTTGATTTTTGCTCCACGTGGAACTTCTTTGTGCGAAAAATATATGTCGTAAGATTCCGCTCCTTGCGGACGGAGAGGCGCGGCACGGAGTCAGCGGGCAAAATGAAGATGTATTTGCTAATGCGGCGGGTGCTGCTTTTGTGAATAAAAGATCCCGCACTTCGTTGAAGGTGCGGGATGGAATTTCGGAAAATGATCCGGCATCGAACCGAAAAACAGGTTTAGCGTCCGAATGTTACGAGCAGGACATTTATATCGGCTGGTGAGACGCCCGGTATGCGGGATGCTTGCCCGATTGTTTGGGGACGTATGCGCGAAAGTTTCTGCCGCGCCTCGATGGTGAGGGCGTGCATCGACGCGAAATCTATTCCTTCGGGTATCGAGATATTCTCCAGACGGTGGAGCTTCTCGGCAAGGAGACGCTCGCGCTCGATATATCCGCGGTATTTGATCTGTATCTCGACCTGCTCCGCCACCTCGCGGTCGATACCGTTGCGGTGTATAAATTCAGCGAAATGCGGCAGCGCCGAGGCCAAATCCTCGATCGTAAATTCGTTTCGGGCGATAAGATTATATAGTTTTGTACCCTGTGCTGGGGGCTCGATGCCGCGCTCCTGCATGTACGGTGCGATCTGGGCGAGGTGTACGCTCTGCTTGCGGGCGTATTCGGTGAGGGCGGCGATACGTGTGCGTTTGCTCTCGAAAGCCTCCCATGCGGCGTCATCCACAAGTCCTATCTTGCGGCCGAGGGGTGTCAGACGCAGGTCGGCGTTGTCCTGACGCAGAAGTATGCGGTACTCGGCGCGCGAGGTGAACATGCGGTACGGCTCGTCGACGCCCTTGGTTACGAGGTCGTCTATCAGCACGCCGATATATGCCTCGTCGCGGTGGAGGACGACGGGCTCCCCGCCGCGGAGTTTGCGTGCGGCGTTTATTCCGGCCATGAGTCCCTGCGCCGCGGCCTCCTCATATCCCGTCGTGCCGTTGATCTGGCCCGCGAAATAGAGGTTGTCGACGAGTTTTGTCTCGAGCGTATGGCGCAGCTGCGTGGGCGGGAAATAGTCGTACTCGATGGCGTAGCCCGGGCGGTAGACACGGGCGTGTTCGAGCCCGCGTATGGCGTGCAGAGCCTCGATCTGTATCTCGTATGGCAGCGACGACGAGAATCCGTTCAGATAGTATTCGTTCGTGTCGCGTCCCTCGGGCTCGAGGAAGAGCTGGTGCTGCTGCTTGTCGGCGAATGTGCGCAGCTTGTCCTCGATGCTGGGGCAGTATCTCGGGCCGATGCCGCGGATGGTGCCGTTGAAGAGGGGCGAGCGGTCGAATCCGCGCCGCAATATGGCGTGAACTTCGGGCGAGGTATAGACCAAATAGCAGTCCATCTGCTCTTTAACGGGCTGTATGTCAGGCGAAAAGGAGAATTTGGACGGTGCGCTGTCACCCTCCTGCCGCTCGATGGCCGTGAAGTCGATGGTGCGGCCGTCGATACGTGCGGGTGTGCCGGTCTTCATGCGGCCGGCCTCGAAGCCCATTCGGCGGAGCGATTCGGTTATGCCGTGTGAGGCGGCGTCGCCTGCGCGGCCGCCCTCGGCGTGGTGCTCGCCGCAGTGCATGAGTCCCGAGAGGAATGTGCCGTTGGTGAGGATGACGGCGCGGGCGGTGAACTCGACGCCCATGCGTGTGGTGAGACCCGTGACACGTGGATGCTCCCCCGAGGTGTCGAAGGTGAGGCTGACGGCGGCATCCTGCCACAGGGCAAGGCGGTCGGTATGTTCGGCCTCGCGCCGCCACAGACGCGAGAAGAGAGCCTTGTCGCACTGCGCGCGGGGACTCCACATGGCAGGGCCCTTCGAGCGGTTGAGCATGCGGAATTGTATTGTGGCACAGTCTGTTATGCGTCCCATACGCCCGCCCAGAGCGTCTATTTCGCGTACGATCTGACCCTTTGCGACGCCTCCCACGGCGGGGTTGCACGACATGGCGGCCATCTTGTCGAGGTCCATCGTCAGCAGCAGCGTGCGGCAGCCCATGCGTGCGGCGGCCGTGGCGGCCTCGCACCCCGCATGTCCCGCCCCCACCACTATGATGTCGAAGTCGTTCCACGGCGCGGCGTCCGCGTCGGCCGCAACGTCCGGATTTATAGGGGCGGCAGTCGGAGTGTCGGCCGCGGTGTTGTGCGCGGAAGGTGTCATTGCTGCTCTTTTTTGGGGAACTGCGCCAGATATTTGTCCTCCTTGCGGTGCATCTGACGCTCGGCGCTCGGCGTCTTGTCCTTCTGTCCGCAGAGGTGCAGAACCCCGTGCACAACCACTCGGCGCATCTCGGCGAGGCGCGTCGAGCCGTATATGCGGGCGTTGTCGGCAACCGTGTCGACGTCGATGAAGATGTCGCCGCTGACGGTATGCGTACCCTTGCGGTCGCTGTAATCGAACGTTATGACGTCGGTGTAGTAGTCGTGCCCGAGATATTGGCGGTTCATCTCGAGCAGCCGCTCCGACGAACAGAATATGTACGACACATCCCCCAACGTGTATCCCTCCTGCTCGGCCACGCTGCGCAGCCACTGCGCCGTGAGCCGCTTGTCGGGCAGGCGGTAGGTGCATGAATCGTTGTAATATCTGACCATATTTCGTGTGTATATGTTTCGTGGTTTTGCCTGCTTGCCCCCCCCCTCGGTCGGATGCCGTTCCGCCGCAGCGCCGGCGCATGTATTGTCCTGCCCGCGGGTGTAAGCTCCTTGCCGTATGTGCCGACATCCCCGTCGGGACGGCTGCTCCGGCCGGCTATTTCTTCTTGAAGCAGTCGGCGGCGTTGAGCACCTCCTTGGGCGAGGGCGAATAGATACCGAAGACGAGTTTGTATTCGGGCTCCATGGTCGTCAGGTTGACCGACGAGCCGACGGTGCCCAAAGCCGCATTTCTTGCCACTTTCTGGTCCTTCTCGACGCTTGTACTCTCAAGGTTGGCGTAGGAGGTTATATACTCGCCATGTGCAACGAAAACGTCGAATTTGCCCGAAATACGGTTTCTTCGCACCTCGACAACCTTACCCTCGTATATCGAGCGTACGGTAGCGCCGCGCGAGGCGACGATTTCGGCCATGTTCTTCTTGTATTCGCGCACGCGGCCGCCATCCACCGGAAGGTTCAGGTTCGACGTCGAGCGCGAGAACGAGGCGCCCTCCTTGTTGCCCTTGGTGAGCTTGCGCAGCTGGTCGATCGCGGCGTCGAGCTGCTCCTCGCGCTGCATCTTCTCGCGCAGGGCCGCCTTCTCGCGCGCCGTGAGCTGGTTCATGGTCTTCTGCGCGGCCGTGACGTCGCTGTTGAGCTTCTGCCGCTGGGCCTCGGCACGGCTGCGGATAGAGTCCAGAGCGTCGCGCCGCGTCTGCAGCTCGCCCTGCTGCTGCTCGAGCGTTGTGGCCAAGGAGTCGATACGCCGCATGCGCTCGGCACGCAGCGCCGCCACGGCCCGTATGTTCGATATGCGCCGCGCCGCATCGGTGAAGTCACGCGATGCAAGCAGATATGTTATGTAGTTGTTCTGACGGTAGTTGCGATATGCCTCCCGCACCATCTCCCCGAAACGCTCACGCTCCGTGGCAAGCTCCCCGCGCGTGGCCGTGATGATGGAGTCGTTGCGGGCGATGTTGCGCGTGATGAGCCCCATCTCGTTCTCGGTGCGGGTGAGGATCTGGTTGCGGGCGTCGATCTGGCGCGTGATGGAGCGTACGCGCTGCTGCGCCGTCGACTTGTCGCGCTTGATACCCGAGAGACGTTTCTCCTCCTGCGCGATCTGCTCCTCCAGCTCGGCGATCTTGCGCCGCTGCGCCTCGATGCGCTGCTTCTCCTGCGCCGTCTGCGCCGAGAGCGTCTGCACCGTGAATACCATCGCCGCCGCCAATATTATGTAGACAAGTCTCTTCATGCTTTTTCTCTGTGCCCGCCTGTTCCTCCTTCTCAAGCCTCTCTCAAGCCTTTCTCAATCCTTTCTCAATCCTTTCTCAATCTCTCTTAAACTCCTCTCTCAAGTTCCTCTCTTATCACGCCCTTCATGCTCCCTTTCAAGCCTCTCTTTATGACCCTTCTTTTCCCATGACCCGCTATCCGCATGGGTGCCGTATATGTTACGGAGATCATTTATCCGGCAGTCCGAACTCTTGCCTCGCGCCACGGGCGGGAAAGGCTACCTCTTCGACTTGGATTTTTTGGCCTTTGGGCTTTTGTCGTCCTTCTCTTCGTTGCCGCCCTTTGTCTTCTGCTGCGCGGAGTGCTCCTTCTGCCTGAGGCGGGCAAGACGCTCCTCGATCTGTGCGCTGTCGGCGCCCATGTCGAGCGCCTTGCGCCAGTAGGTCTCGGCCATGAAGTCCTCACCCAAGGCGTAGAGTATGTCTCCGTAGTGCAGTGGCAGGGCGGCACTCTCCGTGCGGTCGAGCGAGAGGGCCTGACGCATGCTTGTGCGGGCCTCGTCGTATCGTCCCAGCTCGTAGAGTATCCACGCGTATGTGTCGATGAATGTGGCGTTTCCCTCCTCGAGGGCTATCGCCCGCGACGACATCTCGAGCGCCCGCTCCAGATCGCGTTTCTCGAGCGAGAGGTAGTAGGCGTAGTTGTTGAGTACGGATGCGTTGTCGGGATATAGCCTGAGGGCTGTTTCGTATGCCTCGTAGCACCTCTTGGCGGCGGCGCGGGCACCCATGCGGCTCTTTTCGGGGATCGAGTCGGGGCGTTCGCTGCGGCCCGAGGCGAACTCCGAGATCTGGTGGTAGGTGTCGCCGATGAAACCCCACAGCTGGCCGCGCAGAGAGTCGGTGTCGGCATATTTCAACGCCTCGTCGAATGCCTCCACGGCAGCGTCGTAGTCGCCCTTGACATAGAGACGGTTGGCCTTGCGTATGTAGAGTACGGGGTCGCCCGGGAAGAGCTCGACGGCACGCTGGACATAGCGGTCGACCGAATCGGGACGCTGGAGATAGGTCTCGATGTCGATGACGGCCATGTAGTAGTCCATCTGCGGGGGCTGGTCGCCGAGGTGCAGCTTGAAGTGCCGCAGGGCGTTCTCGACGTCGCCGCCGGCGATGAGGTGGTCGCCGTAGAGGTCGACGACACGTTTGTCGTCGGGGTATTTTATCGCCAGCGTCGAGGCCAGAGCACCGATGGCGAAGTAGTTCTCACCGTAGAACTTGCGGCTGGCGGTCAGACGGTTGAAGAGCGAGATCTTCCTCTCGAGCGGGAAGCTGTCGTTGGCGAAGAGCAGCTTCAGCGTAGAGAGGTATTGTGGCATGTCGCCGCGCTCGGAGCAGAAGTCGGCGTATGCGGCCAGCGCGTCGACATTCGTGGAGTCCATACTGACGGCCTCGCGCAGCGTGGCGCGGGCTATGGAGTCGCGGCCGGCGGCAGCGTATGCCTGCCCGAGCGAGAGGACGTTGCTCTGTTCGTAGGGGGCGGCGTCGTATGCCTGCTGCGCCTCCTCGATGGCGCGGTCATACTGGCGCGTCGAGACCAGAAGGTGGCGTTTGAGCGCGCTCAGATAGGGTATCTTGCCCAGACGCATGTCGGCCGAGTCGAGCACCGCGATGGCCGAATAGGGCTGTTGGCGCTGCTGGTAGAGTATGGCCATGATGCGGTAGTTGTCCGGATTGTCGGCATCCATACGTATCAGGCGGCGGAATACGGGCAGGGCGCGGTCGTAGTCTCCCGTGACGATCAACGCCTGAGCGTATATGCTGGTGTACCAGCGGCTTGTGGTATCCGTAAGGTATGCGCGGCGGGCATATTCGACGGCGCGGGCGCCATCCTTTTCGAGATATTGCGACGCCATCTCGTAGAGTGCGGGCGCGAACTCCGAATCGAAGGCCAGCGCCTGCTCGTAGAGGGCGCGTGCGGCGGCCGAGTCGCCGTATATCGCGGCGCGCTTCAATCCTTCGGTGTATCTGTATGTGGCGCGCAGCGAGTCGGGCACCGTGAGGCGTGGCCGCAGCTCCTCGGGCAGCGAGTCGAAGCGGTGGCCCGTATCGTATGGGTTGAGGGTGTCGGCCGGGACTGTGTCGGCGGCGCGGTTGGCCTCGAGGGCCCTTTGCAGGTCGGCCTGCAGGCCCGTGTCTACGGCATCCTGTCGGCGCGGACGTTTTCTCTGTTTACGCTCCTTGACGGCTCTGTCGCCGTTGGTGTCGTTGTCGATGGTGTCGGCCGCAGATATGGCTGTCCTCTCCGCGGCTGAAGTGTACGGATGCAGCACCGGTGCGGCAAATCCCGCCGCCATGATCGTCACGGCCGCAGCCGTAAGCAGTTTGCGATATGTAGCGCCTCTTTTGACCATCTCATTACTCTCCCATTTGGACCTTTTCGACCTGCCGTCCGACATTCCGGGACATCGGTTTGCAACCTCCTCTCTTTGCTCGGATTACATTGCACGACATGCGGCTCGCTCAATATTTCGCGGGCATTTTCCATAACATACAGCCCAATATTCCGCGGCCCTCCATATTTCTCAGTCATCCATATTTCGCGGCCTCTCTCCACAATATCTCCCTGCACGGGCCTTCTCTCTACAACGCGCGGCCCCGTTACCTCGACAAGCGGCCCTCTAATTAATTTCGCGGCCCCTTGATGCGGGCGGGTCGGTTATGGATATATAACGTCTGCGGGGGCTGATTTGTTACAGTACGCTCTCGAATTGTCGGAGGAAGCGCACGTCGTTCTCGAAGTAGAGACGCAGGTCCTTGACGCCGTACTTGAGCATGGCGATGCGCTCAATACCCATGCCGAATGCGAAGCCCGAATATTTTTTCGAATCTATACCGTTGGCCTCCAGAACATTGGGGTCGACCATGCCGCAACCCATGATTTCGAGCCAGCCGGTACCCTTGCAGACGTTGCAGCCCTTTCCGCCGCAGAGGTTGCACGATACGTCCATCTCGGCCGAGGGTTCGGTGAAGGGGAAGTACGAGGGTCGCAGACGTATCGAAGCCTCTTCGCCGAACATCTCCTTTGCGAAGTATAGGAGCGACTGCTTGAGGTCGGCGAACGAGACGCCCTCGTCGATATAGAGGCCTTCGACCTGATGGAATATGCAGTGTGCGCGGTACGATATGGCCTCGTTGCGGAATACGCGTCCCGGGCAGACGATACGGATAGGGGGTTTGCTGCGCTCCATGGCGCGCACCTGTATCGACGAGGTGTGTGTACGGAGCAGTATGTCGGGGTTCTTCTCGATGAAGAACGTATCCTGCATGTCGCGTGCGGGGTGCTCGGGCGGGAAGTTCAGGGCCGAGAATACGTGCCAGTCGTCCTCGATTTCGGGGCCTTCGGCCACGGTATAGCCCAGACGCGAGAAGATCTCGACGATCTGGTTTCGCACGAGCGATATTGGGTGTCGCGATCCGATGTTGTCGGCCGTGCCGGGACGGGTCATGTCCTCGACGACGGCGGCCTTGAGGTCGGCGGCTTCGGCGACGGCGGCCTTCAGGGCGTTGATACGCTCCTGAGCGGCGGTTTTGAGGGCGTTGAGACGCTGCCCTATTTCGCGTTTGTGTTCGGGGGCGACGCTCTTGAACTCCTCCATCAGGGCGTTCAGCTCGCCTTTCTTGCCGAGGACCTTGATACGGAACTCCTCCACTTCGGCCGCGGCCTTGGGGCGGAACTCCTCGACGCGCTTCAACAGATCGTTGATTCTGTCAATCATGGCTATTTTGCGGTTTTATATATTTTCGTACATTTGTAGCGTGCACGGTGTTAGTGTGCAAAGTTACTAAAAAATATGAGATTCATCCGTTTTTTCGCAGTAATTATAGTGTTTGCGGGGGCTGTGGGCGGAGCTGCCGCCGCGCCGCCGCAAGCATACGACTCTCCGGTGCGGGACGACACGCTGCGCCGTGAGACGTCCCTGCGTGATACCCTGCGTGATACCCTGCGGCCGGCGGCGGCGTGTGACAGCGTTGCGGATGCCGTGTCGATGCGTATCGGGCAGCGGGCCGCCGCTAATATCAACCGCCAGCACTTCGGCCCCGACGCGCGTGTAGGTCTGGTGCTTGCGGGCGGCGGCGCCAAGGGCCTCTACCACATAGGGGTTATACGTGCGCTGGAGGAGAACGGCATACCCATCGACTACATCTCGGGCACCTCGATGGGGGCTATCGTGGCGGCGCTCTACGCCTCGGGCTACAGCCCCGAGCAGATGGTGTCGATCGTAGCTTCGGGGGATGTCGAGCAGTGGGTCTCGGGGCGTATCGACGACAAGTACCGCTTCTACTACACGGAGCGTTCGGATGCCCCGACGATGCTGTCGATATACGCCGACATGAAACGCGACTCGGTGAGCAACAAGAACTCCATGTCGCTGGCCCTGCCCCACGCCTTCATCAACACGGCGCAGATAGACCTTGCGCTGACGGGGCTTTTCGCGCCGGCGTCGACGGCGTGCGGCGGTGATTTCGACCGTCTGATGGTTCCGTTCCGATGTGTTGCCACCGACATGAACGGACACCGTGCCGTGGAATTCTCGAAGGGCGACCTTCCCTTCGTGGTGCGGGCGTCGATGGCCTATCCGCTGGCGTTCCGCCCCGTGACGACGGAGGACGGGACGGTTCTGGTGGACGGCGGCTGCTACAACAACTTCCCGTGGCAGGTGCTCGTGGAGGATTTCGCGCCCGACTTCCTTATCGGGTCCCAGTGCGTGGGCGACGACGAGTATGCCACGCAGGATTCGTCTGTCGAGCAGCAGGTCATGGCCCTCATCACAAGCCCTACGGACTACGCCCTGCCTCCGGAGCGGAGCGTGCTGATCAAGCGCGAGGTCGATGCCGGTATTCTGGACTTCGCCGCGGGCATGGAGATCATCGAGCAGGGATATGCCGACGCCATGGCCATGATGCCGGAGCTTCTGGCGCGGCTCGACGCGCGGCGTACGCCGGCCGAGGCGGCGGCGCGTCGAGCGGCCTTCCGCGCCCGGTGCCCCGAGCTGGAGATCAACGACTTCACGATCGAGGGTCTGCGCAAACGCCAGAACTACTATGCCCGTACGTTCATGCACTTCGACGAGCGCCCGGGCAGCGGCGACGAACACTCGGGTCCGTTCGATTTCGACGAGGTGAAGGAGAGCTACTACTCTCTGATGGCCACCGACGAGTTTACGGCGAGTGCCTTTCCGTCGGTGCGTTACGACTCCGTCCGGCGCAACTACGACCTGACCTTCTACCTCGAGAGCAAGCCTCGGTGGCGCTTCCTTGTGGGGGGCAATATCTCCTCTACGGCATTCAATCAGGCATACGTCGGCTTCAACTACTTCTCGGTGGGTCGCACGGCGCAGTATGCCCACGGGGACCTCTATCTGAGCCCCGTGTCGGCGATGGCGAGTGTCGGGGGGCGTACGGTTATCCTGAAGCGGCGGCCGATGTACGTCGATTATGAGATGGACCTGTCGCACCGCACCACGCTGCACGGCTCGTTCGGCAACATCACGCCCGTGCGCAACTCGATCGAGGCGCGCTCCTACGAGATATTCTTCCATACGGCGTTCGGCGTTGCGATGACGCGCAAGAGCATCGTCGAGGCGTCGGTTAATACGGGCTTCAACTACTACGGCTATCAGGCCGACTACGACCCCTACGACACGCCCCATACGCATGACCGGTTCCGTTTCGTTGCCGGGCGCGTGGCTCTGGAGCGGAGCACTCTGGACAAGGTGATCTACCCGACGCGGGGCACGCGTCTGTCGATCTCGGGCATTGCGGTTCACGGCCGCGACACCTACGAGAATGCGGCCACACGCCTCTCGGGGCGGCGCGGGCAGGAGCTGCGTACGTGGTTCGGGGGCAAGGTCCAGTGGGAGCACTATCCGGGCGACTGGCGTCGTTCGTGGTTCTCGATGGGGTATAATATCGAGGCCGTATATACGAACCACCCGCGCTTCGGCAACCCCGAGTCGACGATCCTTTCGTCGCCGCGCTACGCCCCCACCCCGCACTCGAAGATGATCTATATGCCCGACTACTTCGCCGACCGCTATCTGGCTGCGGGCCTTATGCCGACGTTCGAGCTTATGCGCAGCTTCTACCTCCGTGCGAGCTTCTACGCCATGCTGCGCGACCGCACCACGGCGCGCGACTACATGCGCTATATCAGCGACCTGACGCTGGTCTACCATACGCGTATCGGTCCGGTGAGCCTGTCGCTGACCAAGTACGACCTCGACTCGTGGAACAACATGTACGTTACCTTCAACTTCGGATACCCGATCTTCGGCCGCAAGTCGCTCTACTATTGATGCGTGCGACACTCGCGACACTCGCGGGGCGTGGGACGGGATGGTGTGAAGGTGATGTCGGGACGGTAAATGTCATAACGGGAGAAGATCAGAAAAAATAACCCATATATGGAAAACATTACTGACGGGGAGCCGCTGATACGGCTTCGGGGCGGCATTGCGGCCGACCCATCGCGGCGGCTTGCGTCGCCTGCGGACTTCTGCCTGTGGCGGGGGCGGCATGCGGCCGTTACGGGCGCCAACGGCAGCGGCAAGAGCACCCTTGTGAAGATGATCACCGGGGGGCTTTATCTGCGCGAGGGGAGCCTCACGTACTCATTCCGCCGCACGGATGCACGCCCATACGAGGCTGTGCGCACGGTGAGCTTCAACGACGCCTACGGCACGACCGAGTCGCCATACTATTACCAGCAGCGGTGGAACGCCTCCGACCGCGGCATGTCGCCCTCGGTCGGGGGGCTGCTGACGACGGCGGCGGCCGCAAGCGAGCAGTGGCGCGGGCAGTTGTTCGATCTTCTGGATATGCGGCCGCTGTTCGACCGCGAGCTGGTTACGCTGTCGAGCGGGGAGCTGCGCCGCTACCATATCACGCGGGCGCTGCTGACGGCGCCCGAGGCCGTTATCCTCGAGAGCCCCTTCATCGGGCTTGATCCCCCGACGCGGGAGCTTCTGTGCCGCGTCATGGAGCGCGTGGCCGAACATCTGGGCGTGACGTTCGTGGTGACCGTAAGCTCGGCGTCGGAGCTGCCGCCGATGATATCGGACGTGTATCAGATGGAGTCGATGCGCTGCACGGGGCCCGTAGGCCGTGCGGAGGCGGTGGAGATGGAACAGCGTGAGACATCGCAGAGGCCGGCGGTGCAGGAACCCGTGCTGCCTGCGCCCACACACTCTACGCCGCTGTACGAACGGGTTGTGGAGCTGCGCGACGCAACGATAGGCTACGGCAGCCGCAGGATATTCGAACATCTCGACTGGTGTGTGCGCTCGGGCGAGGGTTGGAACGTCACGGGCCGCAACGGCAGCGGCAAGAGTACGCTTCTGAGCCTCGTATGTGCCGACAACCCGCGTGCCTATGCGCTCGATCTGACGCTCTTCGACCGCCGCCGCGGCACGGGCGAGAGCATCTGGGACATAAAGCGACATATAGGCTACCTCTCGCCCGAGATGCACCGCGCCTTTGCCGACGACGTGGCTGCGGTGGATGTGGTTGCCTCGGGGTTGTTTGATGCCGTCGGGGGCGGGCGTCGCATCACGGAGGAGCTGCGCGCGACAGCACGTCCGTGGATGGCGGCTCTGGGTGCGGAGGCTCTGGCCGACAGGAGCTTCGTGCGGCTGTCGAGCGGCGAGCAGCGGCTGGTGCTGCTGGCGCGGGCCTTTGTCAAGGATCCCGACCTGCTTATTCTGGACGAGCCGTTCCAAGGGCTTGACCCGATGGTGCGGACACGCGCGAAGAGCGTAGTTGAGGCCTTCTGCCGCCGCGAAAACAAGACCCTGCTGTTCGTTACGCACTACCCCGAACTGCTCCCCGCAACGATAAACCGCACGCTGCATCTGGGCCGGTGACGGGGTGTATATTGATATCTGCGAGTTTATAACGATAGCTATATGAATAAGAAAAGGAGGCCGCAAGCCTCCTTTTTAGTTATTATTTTTTATAACTTATTGATATTGGCCTATTATCGTATTCCCATCCTGTTGAAGTAAATCCTGAAGGAATGGTGTTATTGTCAAACCATGCTGTTACGTGGAATGTGGTCCCATCGCCGGGGTTGTTCTTGCATGTGAAATTTTTGAGTGTACGATTATTTTGTATGTCAATAGATGATAATAGATTGTCAGAACACATTAAATGTGTCAGATTTGTATTGTGGCTTACGTCTAATTGCGTTAATTTGTTGTCGAGACAATATAGGGATGTTAATGATTTGATATTAGAAACATCTATCGTGTGAAGCATATTGTGCTGGCAATGTAATTCTCTTAAATCATTGTTGTTGCTTATATCCAATGATGTCAGCATATTACCGCTACATGTTAAATTAGTTAATTTCGTGTTGAGACTGATATCTAGCGTTTCCAAAAGATTGTATCCGCAATCCAATTCTGTAAGGACGCTATTATTGCTTATATTTAGGTCTTTTAATAGATTTTCGTTACATTTTAGGACTTCCAGCGATTCGTTTTTACTTACATCTAAAGACATTAACTTGTTGTAGGAGCAGTTTAAAATTTTCAAAGATGTGAAGTATTCTATACCGCGAATAGAGGTGAGTGACCCTGTATTGTTGACGTTTTGCGTCCCGGCAATATCGAGTTCTGTAATATATGCAACATCAGAAGCCATAATTTGGTCTGATCGAATAATGTATCCGCGTTTTTGTAGTTCCAATGCAAAAGCAGGATCAAACTTATCTGTAATATATTCTGCATCTTCACTGTTGTCAGTCTTACAACCAGCAGCAAAAAAAACGAATAGCATTAGTAAGCAGTAGATTTTTTTCATATAAAAGAATTTTGATTTATTCGCAGATACTTATCAAAGTAAAACAAAATTTACGTTATAAGCAAAAAAAGGAGGTCGAAACCCTCCTTTTTTTTATTCCAGTGTTCCCCCCCCCACCTTATGCGAGGCTCTGGAGTTCGATCAGCTTGGCGTAGATGCCGCCGCGGGCGAGCAGTTCGGCGTGAGTGCCCTGCTCGGCGATGCGGCCCTGCTCGATGACCAGAATACGGTCGGCGTTGTGTATGGTGCTCAGGCGGTGGGCTATGACTATCGACGTACGTCCCTTGAGCAGGGAGGTGAGGGCCTCCTGCACGAGTTTCTCGCTCTCGGGGTCGAGGGCCGAGGTGGCCTCGTCGAGGATCAGTATCTCGGGGTTGCGCAGCACGGCGCGGGCGATGCTTATGCGCTGGCGCTGGCCGCCCGAGAGTTTCGAGCCGCGGTCGCCGATATTGGTATCGTAGCCCTCGGGGCACTCCATGATGAAGTCGTGGGCGTTGGCCACGCGTGCGGCGGCCTCGATCTGCTCGTCCGTGACGTCGGTGCGGCCCATGGCTATGTTGTTGCGGATGGTGTCGTTGAAGAGGATGGTATCCTGCGAGACGATACCCATGTGTGCGCGGAGGCTCTCCTGCGTATAGTCTCGCAGCGAGACACCGTCTATTAGGATCTCGCCCTGCCGGGGGTCGTAGAAGCGGGGTATAAGTTCGCTTATTGTGGATTTTCCGCCTCCGGAGGGGCCCACGAGGGCTACGGTCTCGCCCTTGCGCACGGTGAACGATATGTCGTGCAGCACCTCGTGCGAGGATGTGTAGGCGAAGGATACGTGCCTAAACTCGATCGAGTCGCGGAAGCGGTCGAGGGTGCGGGCGTCGGGTTTGTCCTCGATCTGGCTGCGGGCGTCGAGGATAGAGAATATGCGTTCGCCTGCGGCCAGACCCTGATTTATGTTTGCGAACTGGTCTATTATCGAGCGCAGGGGCCGCGTTATCTGCGAGAAGGCGGCGATGTATGCCACGAACCACGATGCGGTGAGCGAGCCGCGCATGACGAGCATGCCGCCGAAGATCAGTACCACGGATATTGCTGTTATACCGAGGAACTCGCTCATGGGGGATGCGAGCTGCTGTTTGCGAGCCATCGAGAGGAGCAGGTCGGACATGCGTGCGTTGACGACGCTGAACTTGCGGCGGACGTAGTCGAAGGCGTTGTATCCCTTGACGATCTTGACGGCCGAGAGCGACTCCTCCATTATTGTGACCATATCGCCCATACGTTCCTGCCCCTCGCGTGCGGGGTGCCGCAGACGCTTGACGACGGCGCCTATTACCAGCGCCACGAGCGGGAGGTAGAGTATCGAGAATAGAGTCAGCTCCCACGATATCTTGAGCATCATGACGATGTATCCGATGATGAGGAAAGGCTCGCGGAAGAGCACCTGCAGGGTATTTGTGATGCAGAACTGCACCATCATGACGTCGGATGTGATCTTGGACATGATGTCGCCCTTTCGCTGGTCGCTGAAGTACCCGACGTTCATGGCCATGGTGTGTGCGAACATCTCGTTGCGCATCTTCTGGAGTGTGCGCATGCGCATGGTCTCGACGGTCATTGCGCCCGCGTAACGGAATAGGTTGCTCAGCAGGTTGGCCGCTATGAGTATTACCGACAGGAGCAGGAGTAGATACGTTATGCTGAACCTCTCGCCGAAGACGGCGGTGTAGGCATAGCATATTACCTCGTTGAGACACTCGCCCGAGAGCCGTATGGGTGGCATGCGGTGCGTGGGGACGAACTGGAACCCATCGGAGAAGAGCGAGCTGACGATGGGCATGATCATGGTGTATGTGAAGGTGTTGAAGACGGCGTGCAGCACCGAGTAGAAGAAGTACGGCACGGTATATCGGCTGAGGGGCCGGGCGAATGCCAGCAGGCGCCAATAGGTTTTCAACATCTGGTGTTTCATCGCGCGGGGCTGTTAGGTGTTGCGTTCATATCACAGGAGCCCTTGGGCGGCGAACTCGTCGACGGCTTTTTCGAATCGGGCGATGGTTTGGGCCATTGGCTCGAAGGACTTTCCTCCGGCGGCGTTTCTGTGGCCTCCGCCGTTGAAGTATCTGCCGGCGAAGAGGTTGACGTCCACATCGCCGCGCGAGCGCAGCGACACGCGGATGAAACCGTGGTGTTCGATGAATATGGCCGACATCTTCATCTTCTTGATCGTGAGGGGGTAGTTTACGAAACCCTCGCTGTCTCCCTGCTGGAACCAGAAGCGCCGCATCTCCTCCTCGGTGAGGGACATGTATGCGACGGTGCCGCGGTGGAAGATCTTCATCTTGCGGTTTATGACATACCCGAACAGCCGTGCGCGCCCCTCGGTGAAGGAGTTGTAGACGTTGTTGTAGATTACGGGCACCTCGATGCCGGTCTCTACGAGTGCGGCCACGGCGCGGAAGAGGTCGGGCGTGAGGAACGAGAATGAGAAGTTGCCCGTGTCGGTCATCATGCCGACGTAGAGCACTTCGGCCTGTGAGCGCGAGATGCTCGCCGTGCCCCACATCTCCTCGATTATGCGGTAGAGGAGGTAGCACGTACTCGACGATTCGGGATACGAGAACATGAGGTCGAACGGCTCGGCGGGGTTGAGGTGGTGGTCTATGAGCACGCGCTTGGCCGAGGTGTTCGCGGCAATCAGCTCGCTGAGGGCCTCGAGGCGCGAGAGCGAGTGGAAGTCCATGCAGAATATTATGTCGGCCTGCTCGACGGCGCGGGCGGCGCGGCCCTCGTCGTCGTGCTTGAATACGACCATGTCGTGAATGCCGGTCATCCAGTCCAGATAGTATGGATATTTGTTGGGTATTATGCAGGTGACGGTGTGGCCCATGCGTCGCAACGCCTCGGCCCACGCCAGAGACGAACCTACGGCATCGCCGTCGGGGTTGGTGTGCGAGAGGGTTACGATCTTGCGGGCCGGCATGGCGAGCATTTGGCGCAGAGCCTCTATGTCGGGACGAGATATTTCCATTGTCAGATGATTACCGAGAATGCAAAGGTAGTAAAACTTCGCCAAATCGCGCAATCGAGCGGCGAAATTGTCCTCCGCGCCGCCGTTTGGAGCAATATGCAGGTGTATTCGACCCATCCGTGCATGCATATTTTGATCCTGCCTCCATTCCTCCCCTGCCTCCATTCCTCCCCTGCCTCCATCCCTCCCCTGCCTCCATCCCTCCCCAACCTCCATCCCTTCTCTGCCTCCATCTCTCCCTGCCTCCATCCCTTCCCGCCTCCATCCCTTCCCTGCCTCCATTCCTCTCCTGCTTTCACCCCTTTTCTGCCTCTGCGCTCCATGCTTTCGACCTCACGGCCTTTATTCCTCCATATTTTCATCCTTTTCACCCTGTACGCCCGACATCATTCCCCTGTATTTCCATATTTCCGCCGTTCTTGCGCGCCATGCTCCCTTCCGCTTAATGAGATGACACGAGTCTGACACGTGCCCTGCGGCGCGGCGGGCGGCGGAGGAAAATATCGCCATTTCGGGCGCAATGATGTCCCGTAAGGCCGTAAGGCGGCCCGAGTCGGGTGCTGTGCCGGCGGCGGCACGCGATTTGTACGTTTGAAGGTCAACTGCGGCACGTCAAGCAGTGCCGTAGCGAGGTTTCTTCATTTATTTAAGTTTGGGTTAGTAGTTTAAGGAACGTCTTGTTCCGAGGGCAGGCGGCAATCGCGAGATTCCCGCCTGCTTCTTTTTGTGTGCGTATATGCGGCGTGGTCTCCCATGAGGACAAAAATCGAACCTCTCGACACGGCGGGGCGGCTGCCATTACACGAAAAGGGGGCGGCTGCCACTCCTCGGGAAGAGTGTATGGAGGTCGGCTTTTCGACACGCAGGAGGGTGGAAAAAGGCCTTAAAAGAGATATTTGGATAAATTTGGCGTGTCGGCGGCATGGGATTTCGGCGCGGGATTCATATCTTTGTCTTCAGCCCGTGCGGCACGGAAGAACCCCGTGCGGCACCAAAGGAAAAGGAGCCCTTGCGGCGTCGGCGGTGCGGGCGGCCAGCGTGCAAAAGTGTGGGAACGTAAAGGAGATCATAAATGAAACGCAATATGAAGAGACTTTCGGGGATACTGTCCTATGTGGTGGCAGGTCTGTGTATTATGGGGACGGTGCGGGCGTCGACGCAGGGCGGGGCCTATGAGCGCTGGCACGGCGACAAATATTCGATGTTCATACATTTCGGGCTCTACTCCGTTGCCGGAGGCGTATGGGACGGAGAGCCGGTGCGGGAGGGATACAGCGAGCAGATACAATCCTTTGCGGGAATCTTCAGCGACTGGTATGCCCGCATGGCCTCGACGTTCGATCCCCGGGCGTTCGATGCGGCGGCCATAGCGCGCCTTGCGCGCGAGGCGGGGATGCGGTCGGTCGTATTCACGGCCAAGCACCACGACGGCTTCTGCATGTTCCGCACGGCGACCACCGACTTCAACTCGTGGGATGCGACGCCCGTGGCGCGGGACTTCGTGGGGGAGCTGGCGGAGGCGTGCCGCCGCGAGGGACTGCGTCTGGGCATCTACTTCTCGAATATCGACTGGCACTACCCTGCCGCCTACCCCATTTCGAGCCATAATGCCGACTTCATTCCGGCGGAGCACTTCGAGTACAACAAGGCTCAGGTCCGCGAGCTGCTTACGGCCTACGGGCCCATCTCGGAGCTGTGGTTCGACATGGGTTCATATACGCCCGAACAGAGCCGCGAGATGTACGCTCTGGTTCACGAGCTGCAGCCCGACTGCATGGTTAGCGGGCGTCTGGGCAACGACGCCTGCGACTTTGCGGTCATGGCCGATAACGCCCACCCCGACCGTGCGCTGCAGATGCCGTGTCAGATGCCGGCGTCGATGTTCCCGGAGACGTGGGGCTACCGTTCGTGGCAGGAGCGGGGCAGCGTCGGGGCGAAGGTCGAGGAGAAGCTGTCGAGCCTGTTGTCGGCCGTATCTCACGGCGGCAACTACCTGCTGAACATCGGGCCTGCGGGGGACGGGTCGGTCGTGCCGTTCGAACGTGACGTGCTGCTTGCCGTGGGGCGGTGGCTGTCGAAATACGGCGAGGCGGTCTACGATACGGAGGCTTCGCCCTACGCGGGCGTGCAGTGGTGGCACTCGACGCGGCGCGAACATACGCTCTACGTCATGACACCCGACACGTCGGCCGAGAGCGAGATACGCATACCGGCGGCCGGCAACCGCCTTGTGGGGGCGCGCTCGCTGGGCGACGGCTCGGAGCTTGCGTTCCGCCGCGAGGGGTCGGAGTATGTGGTCGCGCGCCCCGCTGCGGGGGATATATACGGCGTGGCGGCTCTGGAGTTCGAACGCGATGTCGAGATGGCGGCCGCCGAGCCTCTGCGTCTGCGGGGCGGCACGCGCCTGACGCAGCTCAACGGACAGGCTGCTTGCAGCTACTCCTGCTTCGACTATTACAGCAACTTCCTGAGCCGCGTGTCGTTGACGTGGAGCGTTGCGTCGCCGCGCCGCCGCGGTGTGGAGCTTCTCTACCCCGCCTCGTATGAGGGACGGACGGTGGCCGTAAGCATAGACGGCGAGGAGAAGATCATACGCCTCGAGGGTGGCACGGCGGTTGTGCTCGATGAATCTGACGGCAAAGATCCGTCGGAGGATCTGTCGGGTGTGCGTATTGTGCGGCGCGAGTGGCACGGCCCCGCATTCGGGCTTTTCGACAGCGCCGTGGCCCCGTGGGCGGAGCGTGCGGGACGCGGGATCGAGGCCCTGCACGGCGAGGTGAAGAGCCATATCCTCGAGAACTACTTCCTCACGCTGCACGTCGAGTCGGATGCGGCGCGGGAGGTGCTGTTCGATGTTGTGAGCGGCAACGGCGTGGAGGTGTGGCTCAACGGCCGCACATGGTGCAAGCACCTGAACCCGTACCGCTGCACGCGTCATGAGGAGCAGGTTGCGCTGCCGCTCGACGAGGGGGATAATGTGGTTGTCGTGCGCTTCTACAACCGCTTCGAGAAGAGCATGCCGTGGGGTTTCGAGCCTGCGCGGGAGCAGTGGCGGCAGCGGCAGGCGGCCGGCATCGAGCTTCCGGCGGGTGTGCATACGGTCTCGGTGCGCGCGGCCGACAGGCCCTCGCCCCATGCCGATATGGGTCTCGACGACCTTGTTTTACGGGTGTTGTAGGGCCAATGGAGGCGCGGAAACGCTAAAAATAGGTTTGTCGGGGAATAACCGAAAAAGATTTTTGTAACTTTGCGCATCAAACTAATAAAGAGTAACCGTTATGTTGACACTCAAGCAAATCAGGGACGACAAGGAAGCGGCCATCCGGCGTCTTGCCAAGAAGGGCGTTGATGCCGCCCCCATCATAGCCAAGATCGAGCAGCTGGACGACCGCCGCAAGGCCATACAGGCCGAGTTGGATTCGTGCCTTGCGGAGCAGAACGCCGCGGCCAAGCAGATCGGCATGCTCATCGCTCAGGGCAAGCGCGAGGAGGCCGAGGAGAAGAAACGTTTTGTGGCCTCGCTGAAGGCGCGGTCGAACGACCTGACGGCACAGCACCAGTCGGTGAGCAACGAGCTGCAGTCGCAGATCGTGCTGTTGCCCAACTTCCCTGCGGATATCGTACCCGAGGGCAAGTCGTCGGACGACAATGTCGTGGTCAAGCTGGTCGAGAACTATACGAAGCTGTCGGACGATGCGCTGCCGCACTGGGAGTTGGCCCGCAAGTACGATATTATAGACTTCGATCTGGGTGTCAAGCTGACGGGCGCGGGCTTCCCCGTCTACAAGGGCAAGGGAGCGCGTCTGCAGCGTGCGCTGATAAACTATTTTCTGGACTGCAACACGCGTGCGGGCTACCTTGAGGTGGAGCCTCCGGTTATGGTGAACGAGGCTTCGGGCTTCGGCACGGGCCAGCTGCCCGACAAGGAGGGACAGATGTACCACGCCACGCTCGACAACTTCTACCTTGTTCCGACGGCCGAGGTCCCCGTGACGAACATCTACCGCGACGTCATCCTCGACGAGAAGGACTTCCCGGTTAAGATGACGGCCTATACGCCGTGCTTCCGCCGCGAGGCCGGATCCTACGGCAAGGATGTGCGCGGCCTGAACCGCCTGCACCAGTTCGACAAGGTCGAGATCGTGCAGCTGTCGCTGCCCGAGAAGTCGTACGAGGCTCTGGACGGCATGGTTGCACACGTCGAGTCGCTGGTTCAGTCGCTGGGTCTGCCCTACCGTATCGTACGTCTGTGCGGCGGCGATTTGTCGTTCACCTCGGCGCTGACATACGACTTCGAGGTCTACTCGGAGGCGCAGAAACGGTGGCTTGAGGTGTCGTCGGTATCGAACTTCGAGTCGTTCCAAGCCAACCGCCTGCACCTGCGCTACCGCGACGCCAACAAGAAGATGCAGCTGGCACATACGCTCAACGGCTCGTCGCTGGCGCTGCCGCGTATCGTAGCGGCGCTGCTGGAGGACTTCCAGACCCCCGAGGGCATACGCATACCGGAGGTTCTGGTACCCTACACGGGATTTGATATTATCAAATAATTTTCTACATTTGTAATCGGCTACGGCAAACTTTTAACTCTTAAAACAAACGAAACTATGGCTTACAAGATTTCCAATTCGTGTGTCGCTTGCGGCACCTGCATCGACGAGTGCCCCGTAGAGGCTATCTCGGCAGGCGATATCTATGTTATCGACCCCGACAAGTGCATCGATTGCGGCACCTGCGCAGGCGTATGCCCGAGCGAGGCCATCGCCCCCGCGGAATAAGCGGCCGGCACCGGCAAAAACGGGGAATGCCTCACGGGGTGTTCCCCGTTTTCTTTATGGGAACGGGGGCCTTATGGGGACGGACCCTTTATTAAGACGGACCCTCTATGGAGGCGGAGGCTGGGCTGAGAAGGACTCTTTATTGAGAAGGGGCCGACGGAGATGTGCCCTGCTGTGGGCCGAGGGCTTCTCTCCGTCCCATATATGAAAAACAACGTTTCGAGACGGGGCGTCGGGTTGAGGCGCGGCGCGAGGTAAAGGATACGATATAATACGACATAAATATATTATGGAACTAAAGGAATTTTTGGAACATGTGAATCGTCGGGAGATGTTGAACACGCCCGAGATATATGAATTCATGAACCGCATGAGCGACACGGCGCGGCGCATCACGTGCCGCATCAACGGCGAATATCAGACGCCGGAGCAGATACGCGATCTGGTGTCGGAGCTGTTCGGTTACCGTGTGGACGAGACGTTCCGTCTCTTTCCGCCCTTCTACACCGACTTCGGCCGCAACATACATGTCGGCCGCAACGTCTTCATCAATGCCGCGTGCCATTTTCAGGATCAGGGCGGCGTCACGATCGGCGACGGCTGCCTTATAGGGCATGCCGTGGTCTTTGCGACTCTGAACCACAGCATGAACCCTGCGGAGCGTGCGGCCATGATGCCCGCGCCGATAGTTCTGGGCCGGAACGTATGGGTAGGCTCCAACTCGACCATATTGCAGGGTGTCACGATCGGCGACAATGCGGTGATTGCGGCGGGTGCGGTGGTTACGAAGGACGTGGCGCCGGATACCATCGTCGGGGGCGTGCCCGCACGCTATATCCGCCATATCTGACGGTTTAGGCGGCCTTGGGTAACGGAGACGGATCGGGAGGCGACGAGAGGGCCGGAGGCCGACAAAACCATAAATGAAGGGTATAAAACAGGACGGGAGACGACATCTGCTTTGTCGTCTCCCGTCTCTTTATGCCGCAACGGGGGTATATGCGGCATGTCAGTCTTGCGCGGCTACTTCTCGGCCTCGGTAGCGTCGGCGTCGCGCTTGATTGTCATGTTGCGGCGCGGGTCGTTCCTGACGTCGATCGTGGGGCCCTTTTTGCGCATGGGTGCGGGTGCCATACCGTCTTTATCCATGCCTGCGTGACGCCCCATGCCGAAACGGGGCTTGCCGTTGTTGTTTGGCATGCGGCGGTGCATGCGTGCCGACTGCAGCTGCTCGTAACGCTCATACTGCGCCTCGTTGAGTATGCCCTTCATCTGCTGCGACATCTCCTCCTGCTCCTTCTTCATCTGCTCCATACGTTTCTGCTGCGCCTCCGACTGCTTGAGACACAACTTGTAAACCTTGTCATACTGGTCATCGCCGAGCAGCAGCTGCTGCTTCATGCGGTCGGCCTTCATCTTGGCCATCTGCTCGACCGTAGGCGCCTGCTTGGGCTGCTGCTGGTTGTCGGGCTCCTGAGCTGCGGCGGCCCCCATGACGAGGGTCAACGCCATCATACAAAGATACTTTTTCATAACAGGTCTATTTTTAGTGTTGTACAATATATAATCAATGCCTTTCGGTGTATTGCAAAGATAGGGCCCGAAACGAAAATTTAAGCATCGTGCAGCCGTGAAAAACCCTATTCGGTGTGCGAACCGCCGCAGCGGCGGGGGTGAAACAACCCTTTCCGCCCCGCCCGTGTCGTAAAAATAACGTTTTTCGGCGTAATTTTCTTACGCGGCCGATAATCCCTGAACACAATCCACACGCCGCGAAGAATCCCGCATTGCAAACAATCTTCGGGGGAGCGTGGCGGCCGATAATCCCCGACTGTAATCCACAAGCCGTCAGGAAATCCCGCACGGCAAACAATTTCGGAGATAGACGCGGGCCGATTTTCGCGTAAAAAACCGAAGACCTTTTCACGGAGTAAAAGTGCGAAGCATTCGGTTTAGGGAAAATCGGACAGCGGCCCGAAATTTTTGCGTTGCGGCAGTTTTTGGGGATACCTTTTTGCCGCCAAAAAGGTATCGAAAGCTATTTCATTATGAAGGTCAAAGATAGGGGGTGTAAAGATCCGAAAAAGAAAATCCCTGCCCGCATAATGCAGACAGGGATTTTCCGTATCGGGCGGGATGATGCGTCAGTCGAGGGTTATCTCGTCGACGAAGAGGAATCCCGGATAGCCCTTGGCTCCGTGCCATTCGGGTATCGAGTGCTCCGAGAGTACCAGAACCTTGACATAGCGGCAGGTGACGGGATCGAACTTGAGGGTGTGGGTATAGACTCCGTTTCCGTCGTTGCTCTTCATTGCGGGGGATGTTTCGGCGGCCACCTCTCTGAACTGCGTGCCGTCGTCCGAGACCAGCACGGTAGCGCCGCGCGAATCGAATATCCAGTCACCCTTCTCGACACATGTGCGGAATCCCGCGGACGATATCTCGGTCGGTTTGCCGAGGTCGATGACGGCCTCGAGGTCGGTGCCGCAGAAGCCTATCCAGCGGCCGGTCTTGTAGTTGCGGTCGCCCGTGAGACCGTCGGCGAGGGTCGATGCCCCGTCGAATGTGTAGCTCGGGTGCGATGCCTGCAACAGCTTGACGGGCTTTGCGGTGGCCTTGCTGAAGTGTATGGCGTCGGTTGTGGTGCGCGAGACGGCGCCGTTCTCGCGCAGGGCCACCGTGCGCAGCACCGCATCCGAAGATATGGCTATCGTATCCTCGATTACGGGCGAGGCGGCCGTAGGCTGCGAGCCGTCGAGGGTGTAGTGTACGGGCGCGTCGTCTATGGTCGAGGCGGTTACGGCGATGGTGCCGTCGGCGGTGTCGGGGTGTATGTCGAGCTCCACGTCGAAGATATGCGTGGCGTAGTTCCACCCCTTGACGTCATATATGCGGCAGAGGCGTGCCGTGCGGCGCAGGAACTGCTCGTAGACCTTCTTTTCGGGGGCGCACCACTGCGTCTCGGCGAGTGCGGCCATGCGCGGCAGCACCATATACTGCACCTGTGCCATGTCGGGGATATATTCGGTCCAGAGGTTTGCCTGCACGCCCACGATGTACCGCTGCTCGTCGGGAGAGAGCGAGCGGGGCATGGGCTCGTAGGAATATACGCGCTCGATGGGGAGGTATCCGCCTATGGCGAGGGGCTCCGCGGCGGTATCCTTGGCCTGATAGTAGTCGAAGTAGTGGTATGTGTTGGGTGTCATGATGACGTCGTGGTGGAGGCGTGCCGCGGCTATTCCGCCGCCCTCGCCGCGCCATGACATGACGGTGGCTCCCGGGGCGAGGCCGCCCTCGAGGATCTCGTCCCAGCCGATCATGCGGCGTCCGTTCGCGGCGAGGAACTCCGCCGCCTGAGAGATGACGTAGCTCTGGAGCCGCTGCTCCTTGGTGTGGGTCTCGTCCGACTTGAGCCCGAGCTGGGCGATGCGGGCCTGACACTTGGGACAGCTCTCCCACCGCACCTTGGGGCACTCGTCGCCGCCGACGTGGATATACTCCGAGGGGAATATGTCGATGATCTCGGCCAGCACATCCTTGATGAAGGTTATGGTGGCGTCGTTTCCGGCGCAGAGGACGTCGTCCGAGATTCCCCACTGCATCCATACGTCGTACGGGCCGCCCGTACATCCGAGGTCGGGATATGCCGCCAGCGCGGCCTGCATGTGGCCCGGCATGTCGATCTCGGGGATGACGGTGATGTAACGCTCGGCGGCGTAGGCGACGATGTCGCGCGCCTCGTCCTGCGTATAGAATCCGCCGTAGGGCTTGCCGTCATACTCGCCCGAGTTGCGGCCGATGACGGTCTGCTTGCGCTGCGACCCGACCTCCGTAAGGCGCGGGTACTTCCTGATCTCGATGCGCCAGCCCTGATCGTCGGTCAGGTGCCAGTGGAAGCGGTTTATGTTGTGCAGGGCGAGCATGTCGATGTATGTCTTGACCTCCTCGACGGTGAAGAAGTGGCGCGAGACGTCGAGGTGCATGCCGCGGTATGCGAATCGCGGAGAGTCGGTGACCGTCACGGGCGCCATGCGGCACTGGCCCTTCGTGACGCCCACGGCCTTGCGCATGGTTTGTATGCCGTAGAATACGCCTGCGGGGGTGGGGGCGGTGATGGTGACGCCGTCGGCCGCGACCTCCATGCGGTAGCCTTCGGGGTTGTCGGTGACGGGCCCGAGGGCGAGGGTCACGGCAGGGCCTTCGGCGCTGCCCTCGGCGGGAGTGAGCTTAAGGCCCGTCTGCTCGCCGATATATTCGGCAAGGAAGCCGGCATTGCGGCGCATGGCCTCGTCGCCGGCGGGATAGATTATGGCGGTGCCGTTCTTGAGGAGGAAGGGTTCGCCCTCCGCCGCCGTCACCTCGAGGGGTGCGGGCACGATGTCGTAGTCGGCCTCGGCCGTCCTTGAACACGATACGGCGGCCGTCATTGCCGCTGCCGCCATTGCGGCGCAGAGTGTGCGGGTCAGATGTTCCATTTTCATAAGCGGGATCTGTTAGGTTTGTATTCGGTTTGCGGGCGGCGCGCGTCGGGTCGGGACCTCTTCTGCGTTGCATTCATCGCCTGCGGTTGTCTCTCTTACTCTTCGGAGTGCTCCCCGGGTTTTGTCTATGGGTCTGCGTTTTAGCTGTTCGGGGCGGGGCGCATCCTGTATTATCCAAATATAGTGAAAAAAAGTTTACCTGCGGCATCTGAAGCCGAAAATATCTTCACCGAGAGGATTCGCAGCGTCGATATTTGCCCCCAGAGCGACCATATCGTAATTTTTGGTCCTCGATTTGCCTCTGCTCTCGGCTTTCACTGTTTTTGACTTTGTCTTAAATAGGATGCGCCTCGGCATAACCAAATCTGAAAACGGAGTTTTCGATTTGTTTCTGCTCTCGGCTTTCACTATTTTTGCCGTGGGAAAATGTCCGGATTATGATGACGATAGTGATTGCGGCAGTGGTGATGGCGGTGCTGCCCGACATATATGTATGGCACGTGCTTGCACGTGCGGGTGTCTCGACGGTGTGGTGTGCGGCGTCGGTGGTGCCGACCGTGGTGCTGGTGGCCGTGGCGGCCGTGGGCGTGGCGGGGCATGTCACACCCGCCGTGATGAGGATATTCTTCGCGGTGCTGTTGTGCGTGAGCCTCCCGAAGCTGCTCTTTACGGTGGTGTCATTGGCGGGGCGTGCCGCGGCTCTGGCCCTGCCCGCAGCGGCGCATTTTGTGAATGTGGGGGCTGCGGCGCTGTCCGTGGTGACGGCGGCGGCTTTCCTCTACGGTTTTGTCTTCGGCTGGCGGCGCATCGTCGTGCGCGAGGTGGAGATCTCCTCGCCGCGCCTGCCCGAGGCCTTCGACGGCTACCGAATGGCCCATATTTCGGACCTGCATCTGGGAACATACGGCAACGATACCGCATTCGTACACCGCTTCGTGGAGCGGGTCAACTCGCTGCACCCCGACGTGATACTCTTCACGGGAGACCTTGTCAACTCGTCCGCTGCGGAGGTGGAGCCGTACGTGCCGGTGCTGTCGCGGCTGCGGGCGCCGGAGGGCGTGGTGTCGGTTCTGGGCAACCACGACTATTGCGAATACAACCGTTACGGGACGCGTGACGGGGCGCGCCGCCAGCTCGAACGCCTGATCTCGCTGGAGCGGGGGATGGGGTGGCGGCTTCTGCTTGACGAGAGTGTGGAGGTGCGGCGCGGCGCGGCGGCCATAGCCGTCATAGGTGTTGAGAATACGGGGCGCCCGCCCTTCCCCGCGCGGGGCAACCTGCGGCGGGCGATGGAGGGGGTGGCCGACACCACATACAAGATACTCCTTACGCACGACCCGTCGCACTGGCGGCATGAGGTGCTGCCCGCAACGGATGTCGACCTGACGCTGTCGGGACATACGCACGCCGTGCAGCTGCGTATAGGGTGCTTCTCGCCCGCGCGGTGGGTCTATCCCGAGTGGGGCGGCGTCTACCGCGAGGGCGACCGTACGCTGCACGTATCGGTAGGTGAGGGCGGCACGGTGCCGTTCCGTCTGGGGGCGTGGCCCGAAATCGACATCATAACGCTGCGCCGCCGGAAATAGAGTGCCCTCTTGCGTATATCTCCCGTGGGAAGCGGCGTGGGCGGCGTGTGTGACTCTATCCCCGGAACGTGGTGCCCTTTTGTCCTATTTGTGCCCGTATGCGTCATTCAAATTATTTATTTTCAACGACAAAGCGAATCTTGGCGGGATTTTGGTATCTTTGTGTAGGCGATGCTTCCACATGACCAATACAGCGACAAATGAGTAAGTTGAGAATATATATCGCCATTGCGCTGGGTGTGCTGCTTGCGCCGCAGGCCCTGTGCGAGAACTATCCGATACGCGGCCGCGTGATCGACCGTCTGACGCGCCGCGGCGTGGCCTATGCGGCCGTAGTGATCGTGGGGCAGGGGACGAAGGGGGCCTCGGCCGACGCCGAGGGAGAGTTTGTCATCGAGGGTGTCGCGCCGGGCATATACCGTCTCGAGGCCTCGATGCTGGGTTACAAGACGACCGTCACGCCCGAATATCTGGTCTCGGCGGCCACGCCATTCATCGAGATCGAGATGGACGAGGAGAGTCAGGGTGTCGATGCCGTGACGGTGCGGCCCACGCCCTTCCGCCGCACGGTGGAGAGCCCCGTGTCAATGAACGTCATCGGCCTGCGCGAGATTGAGAAGAGCCCCGGCTCGAACCGCGACATCGCCCGCATCGTACGCTCCTATCCGGGTGTGTCGTTCTCGCCCGTAGGCTACCGCAACGACCTTATAGTGCGCGGCGGCGGCCCCTCGGAGAACCGCTTCTTCATGGACGGCATCGAGATCCCCAACATCAACCACTTCGCCACGCAGGGGGCGTCGGGCGGCCCCGTGAGCATCGTCAACGCCGACCTTATCCGCGAGATCAACTTCTATACGGGGGCCTTCCCCGCGGACCGTGCTGGGGGCATGAGCTCGGTGCTGGACTTCAAACTGCGGGACGGCGACCCCGAGCGGCAGAGCTTCAAGGCGACGCTCGGGGCCTCGGAGGTGGGGCTGAGCGGCAGCGGCCATATTGGCGGGCGCACGACATATATCTTCTCGGCGCGGCAATCCTATCTGCAGATGCTCTTCAAGCTGTTGGGGCTCCCCTTCCTGCCGAACTATATCGACGCTCAGGTCAAGATCAAGAGCCGCCTCTCGGATCGTGACGAGGTGACGGTATTGGCTCTTGCGGGCATCGACGACATGCGACTGAATACCGACCAGACGGGCGAGAGTGCCGAATACCTTCTGAGTTACCTGCCGCAGCTCAAGCAGGAGACCTTCACCGTGGGGGCGTCATACCGCCACTACGGGGGGCGGCATGTGCAGAGCGTGTCGCTGGGACATACCTATCTGAACAACCGCAATCTGAAATATCTCGACAACGACTCCTCGTCGGAGGATAACCTGCGTCTTCGGCTGCGGGCCGTGGAGCAGAAGACGACGCTGCGGGCCGAGAATACCTCGTATGTCGGGCGCTGGAAGATCCGCGAGGGCCTCGAGGCGGGCTATTCGCACTACGACAACCACACGCTGCAACGCCTCTATGCTGAGCAGACGACGACCCTTGCGGACTATTCGACGCGCCTCGGGACGATCTTCTGGGGATTGTTCCTCACGGCCGACTACACCTCGCGCGACAACCGCCTGACGGCGTCGGCGGGAGTGCGTGCCGACGGGTGCGACTACTCGGGGCCGATGGCGTGCTTCTGGATGCGGCCCTCGCCGCGCGTGTCGGTGTCGTATGCGCTGAGCGACAGCTGGTCGGTGAGCGCCGCAAGCGGTATATACTACCAGCTGCCGCCATATACGGCCCTCGGATACAAGGATGCGGCGGGTGTGCTTGTGAACCGCTCGCTGAAATACATGCACGTGGTATCCTCGTCGGCGGGTGTGGACTACCGCCTTCGCGACCGCCTTATCGTGACGCTTCAGGGCTTCTACAAGGCTTATGGCGACATCCCGCTCTCGCTGCGCGACGACATACCCCTTACATGCAAGGGCAACGACTACGGCACCGTTGGCGACGAGCCTCTGGTGTCGGAGGCCGACGGCCGCGCCTACGGCCTTGAGGCTATGGTGCGGTGGCAGATCGCGGGCCGCGTGAACGTCATTGGTTCGGCAACGTTATACAGCAGCGAGTACCGCCGGGGCCGCGGCGACCGGTATATCGCCTCGGCATGGGACAACCGCTTCGTGGTGAACGTGAGCGGCACCTACGACTTCGGCCGCCACTGGAGCGCGGGGGCGAAGCTGAGCGCCATCGGGGGCGCGCCATATACGCCCTACGACGTGGAGCTCTCGTCGCTCAAGCAGGCGTGGGACGCGCAGGGACGGCCCTATTACGACTACTCGCGCTACAACAGCGAGCGGCTGCCGGCCTTCGCGCAGCTGGACGTGCGTGTGGACAAGGTCTTCTATTTCAAGCGGTGGATGCTGGGCTTCTATGTCGACATACAGAACATCACGGGCAGCAAGCTGCGCCAGCCCGACGTGCTGATGAGTACGGGCATCGTGGAGAACCCGACGGCGCCGGTGTCGGAGCAGCGCTACCGCATGAAATATATCCCCCAGTCGAGCGGCTCGCTGGTGCCGACGCTGGGCATCACGGTGGAGTTCTGACCGGCCGCGAATGCGGTGACAGTGCGTAGGACGGAGATTATCTTGCCGCCGTATCGGGTGTAAAATCAATTAAAGATTGTTTGCGACGGCGGCCATGACGACGGCGGCGACGGCGGCGGTTTCGGTGCGGAGGCGCTGGCGGCCGAGGGTCACGGCGCGGAAGCCGTTGCGGGCGGCGAGGGCTATCTCCTCGGGCGAGAAGTCCCCTTCGGGGCCTATCATGATGACCGACTCTATGCCCTTGCCGACGGCGCGGGGAAGGTATATCTTCTCATCGGGGCTCTCGGCGCAGTGGGCTATGAGGCGCACGGGGGCAACGGTCGCGGCGACGAACTCCGCAAACGGGGTCATGGGGTCGAGCTGCGGCAGGAAGGCCTTGAGCGACTGTTTCATGGCCGAGACGACAATACGGCGGGCGCGTTCGTCGTTTATCGAGCGTCGTTCGCTGTGGTCGCACCTGAGGGGCACGATGCGCGTTACGCCCACCTCGACGGCCTTTTCGAGGAACCACTCGAAGCGGTCGATATTCTTTGTGGGGGCTACGGCCATTGTGAGTGTATATGGGAGTCGTTCGTAGTCGGGGATTGTCTCCACGACCTCGACGGTGCAGTGTTTGGGTGCGGCCTCGACGATGCGGGCGCGGTAGAGCGTGCCGCGGCCGTCGGTCAGGTGGAGCGTGTCGCCCGCGCCCATGCGCAGCACGCGGACGCAATGTTTCGACTCCTCCTCGCCGAGCGTATGCAGGGGCGGAACGATGTCGGGGGCGTAGAATAGTTGCATTGCTGTTGTGGATTGATGCTTGTTGCGGCAAAGATAGTGAGGCGTGATTAAAAAGCAATAAGAAGTTTCGATATAAGTCGATTTTATTAGGCATCAAATATTATGATAAATGGCACAATATTAATTAGCAGAAATATTGGTGATAAATGTATATTTGTAATCGATAGCTTAAATATTTGAATTGTTCTTGTTGTTTCGTATTTTTGTATCCCCAATTAGGATGTTGTAAGTATGTATAAATCAATTGAAATATGCGCTGGTGCAGGTGGGCAGGCTTTAGGCTTAGAGATGGCTGGGTTTTCTCATGTCGCATTGGTTGAATATGAAAAGGACTATTGTGAGTGCTTAAAGAGAAATAGGCCTCAATGGAATGTATGTTGTATGGATGTACGTCATTTTGATGGCACACAATATTATGGACAAATAGATCTATTGTCTGGAGGGGTTCCTTGTCCTCCATTTAGTGTGGCAGGAAAACAATTGGGGGCAAATGACGATCGTGATTTATTCCCAGAAATGTTGCGTTTGGTCAAAGAAATCAATCCTCGGGCTGTGATGATTGAAAATGTGCGAGGATTACTTGATCCTAAATTTGATTTGTATAGGAATTGGATTCTTAAGTCGATTGAGGATCTAGGGTATCGGTCGTATATTAGGTTGTTGAATGCTTCTGATTATGGCGTTCCTCAGCTTCGTCCGCGTGTTGTTATAGTTGGTATACAGAGAGATCTGACCATGGCGTTTCAGTTCCCATTGAAAAAAGAAGAGGATACAAAATCTGTTGGAGATGTATTGTATGATCTTATGTCGGAGAATGGATGGGGTGAAGTGGATGAATGGAAGAATAAAGCGAATAAAATCGCCCCTACTATTGTGGGAGGTAGTAAAAAGCATGGAGGCCCAGATTTAGGACCTACAAGAGCAAGAAAGGCATGGGCAGAGATAGGCATAGATGGAAAAGGAGTTGCGAATGGGGCTCCGGAGGCTGGCTTCCATGGGATGCCTCGCCTCACGACTCAAATGTTGGCAAAACTTCAAGGATTCCCAAATAACTGGGATTTTGGGAAAAAGAAAACAACTGCTTGTCGAATGATTGGAAATGCATTTCCTCCACCGGTAGCATATAATGTAGGTTTGCAGATAAAAAAAGTATTGGATTATGAAAGTTCTTATATCGGAGGCTCGAAAAAAATATCACCAAGCCTTGCTGTCTAATGGTGTTCTGACTATAGACAAGAGAGGCATTCCTAGCAATGCCGATAGCTCGTCAAAATTGTCGATTAATATAGCACATGGTATCGCAGAACTGTTGATGGCTGAGGTACATGAGAAGGCTGTCGGACAAACCTCAGGTGCTAAGTTTGAGCAGATAAATATGAATTTTCTTTCGGATACGTTCCCGTATCTGCAGAATCTTCGTCCGGGTAAATGGCATATAGCAAAATTGGGTAATAGAAATGCTATTAAGACAAGTAGCTTTTCTCAATACGAACATTTAGAGTATTTGAGCGAGTTGACTAAGAATGATGCCCGCCTTGCTGCAAGTATGGGTAATGATTATATGGTTGCTCCGGATGTCGTTATTTACAGAGAACCAGAAGAAGATTCTGTTATAAATGCAAGCACAACTATTATAGATGATACTGTATGTAATTTGACCGACATACGTAAATGTAATTGGGGCTTGCCTATTTTGCATGCTTCTATTTCGGCTAAATGGACTATGCGTAGCGATCGAGCTCAAAATAGTAGAACAGAGGCATTAGGGTTAATTAGAAATAGAAAAGGTCGTTTGCCGCATATTGTTGTTGTTACGGGAGAACCTATGCCTGCACGTCTTGCTTCATTGGCTTTGGGGACAGGTGATATTGATTGTGTCTATCATTTTGCCCTTTATGAACTTGTTGAATCGGTAAAGGCATCTCAAGCGGAGGATTCAATAGAATTGTTAGATATATTAATTCAAGGGAAAAGATTGAAAGATATTAGCGATTTGCCTTTGGATCTGACTGTTTAATAATCATAAAGATCATTATGAAAGAGACTATATATTGTCTATAAAAGAGCCAACAATTAATTGGCTCTTTATTTTTATTTTAAGGATTATACACTAGTAAGATGTATTATTGAAATAGAAATTGTAATACTATATTTTTGTATTTTTGTAGTCGGGCCGCGCTGTCGGCCGCAAAAAAGTGTATCTATGAGAGGAATATTGGGATTATCGTTTACATTGATTTTGGCCATGACATTTACTTCGTGCAACCGTAAGACGACCGAGACGGAGAATCAGTTTCTGGTCGAGACGTGGGATACGCCCTTCGGGGTGCCGCCCTTCGACCGTATCTCGACGGGGGATTTTGCGCCGGCGCTGGAGCAGGGCATGTCGCTGCACAACGAGCAGATCGACGCCATTGTCACGTCGAAGGAGCGCCCGACCTTCGACAACGTGATTGCGGCGTATGACAATTCGGGTCGTATCCTGTCGCGTGCGTGGACTATTTTCGGCATGCTGAACGCGGCCGACACCAATGAGGAGATGCAGGCTGTGGCGGCACGGATGTCGCCGCTGATGACGGCTCACTATGACGCCATTATGATGAACGACGCGCTCTTTGCGAAGGTGCGTGAGGTTTATGATGGCCGTATGTCTGCGGGGCTTACGGCCGAGCAGCTGCGGCTGACGGAGAAGACCTACGACGGGTTCGTGCGGGCGGGGGCATTGCTTTCGGCGGAGCAGAAGCAGCGCCTCAAGCAGATAAACTCACGCCTTTCGGAGCTGTCGGTGACGTTTGCGGAGAATCTTCTTGCTGAGAACAATGCCTACACGCTGGAGGTTGCCGTGGACAGCCTTGTGGGGCTTCCGCCGACGGTGCGGGATGCGGCTCTGGATGCGGGCGAGGCCCATGGCCGCAAGGGACGCTATATCTTCACTCTCGACAAGCCGAGTATGATCCCCTTCCTTACCTATGCGAAGAACCGCGCGCTGCGGCGCGAGATATACGAGGCCTACCTTACGCGGTGCAACCACGACGACGAACACGACAACAAGGCCGTGGTGTCGGAGATGGCGCGCCTGCGCAGCGAGAAGGCCCGTCTGCTGGGCTACGACAGCTATGCGGCCTATGTAACGGCGGACGAGATGGCGGGTACGTCCGAGGCCGTCTATGCCGTTCTGGATGAGATCTGGACACCGGCTCTGGAGCGTGCGCGCGCCGAGGTGGAGCGTATGGAGCCGCTGCTGCGGCGCGACGAGGGGAGCGAGGCGACGCTGGAGCCGTGGGACTGGTGGTACTATGCCGAGAAGGTGCGCGAGGCCGAGTATGACATCTCGGAGAGCAAGGTGCGCGACTACCTGTCGCTGGACAACGTCAAGGGCGGTATCTTCTTCCTTGCCAACCGCTTGTACGGTATTACGTTCCGACCCGTTACGGTTCCCCTCTACAACGAGGAGTGCGAGGCATACGAGGTGCTCGATACGGACGACACGACGCTCGGCATCCTCTATTTCGACTTCCACCCGCGTGCGGGCAAGCAGGGGGGCGCGTGGTGCGGCACCTTCACCGAGCCCTTGTACGACAGCGAGGGGCGGCGTCAGGGCCCTGCCGTGAGCGTCGTATGCAACTTCACGCCGCCGTCGGGACGCACGCCGGCGCTGCTGTCGCTGGACGAGACGCAGACGCTCTTCCACGAGTTCGGGCATGCGCTGCACTGCCTCTTCTCGGAGGTGCGCTATCGCGGCCTGTCGGAGGTCGAGGGTGACTTCGTGGAGCTGCCGTCGCAGATAATGGAGAACTGGGCGCTGTCGCCCGAGCTGCTGCGACAGTATGCCGTCAACTACCGTACGGGCGAGGTGATGCCCGAGGAGATGATCGAGCGCATCGAGCGCAGCCGCCTCTTCAATACGGGTTTCACGACTACGGAGCTTGTGGCGGCGGCGCTCTCGGATATGGATATCCACTCGCTGGCGGACGGCGAGGTGGGCGACGTGAACGCCTTCGAGCGTGAGGCGCTTACCGTAAAGAGGGGACTTATCCCGCAGATCGCGCCGCGCTACCGCTATCCCTATTTCAGCCATATCTTCGACGGCGGCTATGCCTCGGGATATTATTTCTATATCTGGGCTGAGGTTCTGGACAAGGATGCCTTCCAAGCCTTTGTCGAGAGCGGCGACCTTTTGAGCCGCGACGTGGCGGAGCGTTTCCGCCGCGAGATCCTCTCGCGCGGCGGCAGCCGCAGCGGTATGGATATGTACCGGGCTTTCCGCGGGGCCGATCCCGACGACAAGGCGCTGCTTCGCGCCCGTGGATTCATCGAGGACGTACCTTCGGCCGAGACGGATACACTCCGACTGGATGTGGGCGTTGTGGATACGCGTGCGCAGGCACGGGCACGGGCCGAGCGGTCGCGCCGCGAGCGTGCCGAGGCGCGTGCGGCCGACTCGCTGGCACGCCTGCGCGAGGCCGACTCTCTGGCGGCCTTGGGCCTTACGGCAGAGGATGAGGCCGAGAGGGGTAACGAATAATATGAAGAGAATATGAATTGCGACAACGACAATAATATGACAGAGGGTGCGCAGCGGCGCAATCCCCTTCTTGAGGAGTGGCATACGCCCCATGCGACGCCTCCCTTTTCGCGTATAGGCGTCGGGGATTACCTCCCGGCCTTCGAGGCGGCTATCGCGGCCTCGCGTGCGGAGGTTGCGGCCATAGCGTCGAATGCCGCGCCCGCGACCTTTGAGAATACGGTTGCGGCGCTGGAGCGTCAGGGTGCGCTTCTGGAGCGCGTCTCGGGCCTCTTCTTCAACCTGCGCGAGGCCGATACCTCGGACGAGATGGAGGAGGTTGCCGAACGCGTGCAGCCCGCGCTGACGGCCCTGAGCAACGACATAGGGCTCGACGCGGGGCTTTTCGCCCGTGTGAAGGCGGTGTGGGAGGGCCCGCGCGAGGGGCTCTCGGAGACGGACATACGGCTTCTGGAGCAGACATATAAGGGTTTCGTCCGTTCGGGCGCAGCCCTCTCGGAGGAGGATAAGGCACTTTACAGACAATATACCGAGGAGCTCTCGGCCGCGACGCTCCGCTTCGGCCGCAACGCTCTGGATGCAACGAATGCCTTCGCGGTGAACATAACCGACGCGGAGCAGGTAGCGGAGCTTCCGGAGTTCGTGCGTGAGATGATGGCGGCGGATGCCGCGGCGCGCGGCGAGAAGGGGTGGACGGTGACGCTCAAGACCCCGAGCTACCTCCCCTTCATGACCTACTCGTCGCAGCGCGGGATCAAGGAGCGCCTCTACCGCGCCTATAATTCGCGTGCGCTGGGGGGCGAGTGGGACAACGGGCCCCTTATCGAGCGCATCGTGACGCTTCGCGGCCGCATAGCGCGGCTGCTGGGCTACGACACCTATGCCGACTATGTTCTGGCGGAGCGTATGGCGGGGTCGACGGCGGCGGTGCGGTCGTTTCTGGAGGAGCTGCGCACGGCGACGCTCTCATGGGCGCATCGCGACGTGGAGACGGTCGCGGCCTATGCGCGCGAGCAGGGGCTGACCTCGGAGATGATGCCGTGGGACTGGGCCTACTATACCGAACGCTACAAGTCGGCGCACTACGCCGTGGATGACGAGCAGGTGAAACCCTACCTGCGTCTGGAGAATGTGGTGCGTGGCGTCTTCCTGCTGGCGGAGCGGCTCTACGGACTCCATTTCACCCGCGCCGAGGGTGTCGATGTCTACCATCCCGACGTGGAGGCCTACGAGGTGACGGATGCCGACGGGAGCTTCCTTGCGGTGTTGTATCTCGACTTCTTCCCCCGCGCGTCGAAGCGGTCGGGGGCGTGGATGACCGAGTTCCGCGGCACGAGCCGCACGGCCGACGGCGTCGAGACGCGGCCTCTGGTGTCGCTGGTGATGAACTTCACGCGGCCGACGGCCTCGACGCCCTCGCTGCTTACGTTCGACGAGCTGACGACGCTGCTGCACGAATTCGGACATGCGCTGCACGGGATGCTGGCACGCGGGGAGTACGAGTCTCTGAACGGCACCAACGTCTGCCGCGACTTTGTGGAGCTGCCGTCGCAGATGATGGAGTATTGGGCGACGGAGAAGGAGTATCTCGACCTCTGGGCCGAGCACTACCTGACGGGCGAGCGCATACCCGCAGACCTTGTCGGGCGCATCGTTGCGGCGAAGAACTACCTTGCGGCCTATGCCAACGTGCGTCAGGTGTCGTTCGGTCTTATCGACATGGCGTGGCATACGCTCCGCGGGGCGTGGAGCGGCTCGGTCGAGGCGTTCGAGCGCGAGGCGGCACGCTCGGTGCAGGTCATGCCCGCGGTGGAGCATACGGCCATGAGCACATCCTTCACCCATATCTTCGCCGGGGGCTATGCGGCGGGTTATTACGGTTACAAGTGGTCTGAGGTATTGGCTGCCGACGCCTTCTCGCTCTTCCGCGAGCGGGGCATCTTCGACCGCGCTACGGCCGCAGCCTTCCGCCATCTGCTCGAACAGGGCGACCAGCGCCCCGCGATGGATATATATGTCGAGTTCCGCGGCCACCGTCCCGCCACCGAGGCCCTTATCCGCGAGATGGGTATCGGCACGGAGAATGGCGGCACGGAGGATACCGAAGAGACAAAACCCGAAAAGAAGTAAACCCCGAAAAGAATTAAAACCCAAAAATAAGTGTATAGAGAGATGAAAATCAGAGCAAGAGTGATTCTGGCGGCTGCGGCCGTGTTGTGTACGGTGGCCTCATACGGGCAGAAGCGGAGCGGCAACCCCATATTCGAGGGGCGCTATGCCGACCCAGAGGGTGTGGTCTTCGGCGACACCTATTGGATCTATCCCACCTATTCGGCACCATTTGACGATCAGCTGTTCTTCGACGCCTTCTCGTCGAAGGATCTGGTGAAGTGGACCAAGCATGAGCGTATCATCGACTCGTCGCGCATAAAGTGGCTGCGGCGTGCGTTGTGGGCCCCCGCCGCCATAGAGAAGGATGGAAAGTATTATCTCTTCTTCGGTGCGAACGACGTGCATGAGGGCGAGATCGGCGGCATAGGCGTAGCCGTGGCGGACAATCCCGCAGGGCCGTTCGAGGACTATCTGGGCAAGCCCCTTATCGGCGAGATCATCAACGGCGCGCAGCCCATCGATCAGTTCGTATTCAAGGACAAGGACGGCACGCTCTACATGTATTACGGCGGCTGGCGCCACTGCAATGTCGCCAAGCTGCGTGACGACCTGCGCGGGTTCGTCCCATTCGACGACGGCGAGACCTTCAAGGAGGTTACGCCCGAGGGTTATGTCGAGGGGCCGTTCATGTTCATCCGCGACGGCAAGTATTACTTCATGTGGTCGGAGGGGGGCTGGACAGGCCCCGACTATCGTGTGGCCTATGCCGTGTCGGACAACCCGCTGGGCCCCTTCGTGCGCAAGGGCGTGATCCTGCGCACGGATGAGAATGTGGCTACGGGTGCGGGTCACCACTCTGTGATTCACAACCCCCGCAGCGGCAAGTATTATATCGTCTATCACCGTCACCCTCTGGGCTCGACCGACGGCAACGACCGCGTTACGTGCATCGACCTTCTGGAGTTCGACGAGAACGGCGATATCCTGCCCGTGAAGATGACCTTCGAGGGTGTCGGCCGCGACAAACTCAAATAGGGAACTCAAATAAAGGAGTCGAGTCGCGTACTCAAACAACTGAGCGACCCGTCAACAGGAAACAAGCCGCAGAGTTTATGCTCTGCGGCTTGTTTTTATTCTTTTCTATGTTTCCCTCTCACTTTAACTCTCGTCTCTATCTTACGGCTCGGCCCTTTCACTCGTCACCCTCTTTCCTCTCTCTCTCGTCTCCTTCTCTCTCTGTTCTCCTTCGCTATGCCCCCTCGCTTGGCCCCCGTTAGGCGTTGCGGTTGTAGCGGAAGGTGTTCTTCACCACGCCCGCATGCTCGAGGAAGTAACGCTGGGCCTTGAGCAGGTTGCGCGCCTGAAGGATCATGGTCTTGGTCTCGCTCAGGACGGTGAGGTAGAGCATGCTGGCCTTGGTGTTGCCCTCGCCCTCGTTTATACGCATAAGCTCCGACTTGATGGTGGCGGCGATGCGCTCGAACAGGTCGTCACGCATGATGAGCACGGTGTCTATCTCCGAGAAGTCGTTGGTGGTGAGCATGCGGTTGATGCTGCCGTATATCTCGGCCACCTCGTCGTTTATGCGCATCAGGTCGGATGTCTGCTCGCGCGAGAGACCCTCGTGGTTGTTGTCTATGTGTTCGTATGCGGGGCGTGTGATGTGTACCAGCGCCTTGGCTATCTCGCTCAGGTAGTCGACCACCTGCACGTAGTAGAGCGAGAGTTCGAGTCCCGAGCCTTTGAGGCGGCGCAGCGTGGGCATGAGCGAATATTTGAGTTTGCGGCTCTGCTCGTATATGTCGTCCGACTCGCGTATAAGCTCCTTGAGGGCCTTGCGGTTCTCCTTGAATACGGCGACAAGGGTGCGGTCGTAGATCTGTGTTGCGAGCTTCATCATGCGGCACACCTCCTCGACGATGGTGTCGACGGCGTCGCGTTCCTCGACCTTCTCCTGCTGTACGGGCTCCTTCTTGGCCTTGAACGAGAAGTTGCTCTTGAGGAGCATGTAGAGGCATACGACGGTTATGATGACGAATGCCACGTTGCCGCCCCAGATGAGCAGCAGGCCCGTTGCGAGGGCTATGATGAATCCGCCGATGGCCGTAGAGAACCATCCGACGATTACGGTCATGACGCCCGTGATGCGATAGACGGCGCTTTCGCGTCCCCACGCCTTGTCGGCGAGCGACGATCCCATCGCCACCATGAAACATACGTATGTGGTCGAGAGGGGTAGTTTGAGCGACGTTGCGAGCGATATGAGCAGTGCGGATGTGGTGAGGTTTACCGTTGCGCGGATCATGTCGTAGGGGGCTCCGCTGTGCTCGATGTCGGTGTATTCGAATCGCCGTGCGACGAAGCGCTTGACGAAGTCGGGCGTGATGCGGTCGACGGCGCCCGAGACGTTGAGGGCGGCGCGGACGATGCTGCGCGAGAAGAGGTTCGAGCCGTAGCGCGACTCGTCCTCATTGGCCTGCGAGGAGAGCGATATCTCGGTCTCGGTTACGTGCATGGCCTTGCGCGAGGTCCAGAGCGTGAGTATCATGATGACGCCGGCCGAGAGCATGAAGAGCATGTTTGCGGGGATGTTCTCGTTCAGAGCCGACATCATTATGTCGGTCGAGCCCTCGGCGCGTGCGACCGAGTAGGCGTCGAAGCCCGCGATGGGTACGCCGATGAAGTTCACAAGGTCGTTTCCGGCGAATGCGAGCGCGAGGGCGAATGTTCCCGAGAGGATTGTAAGGCGCAGGATGTTGATGCGGAAGAGCTGGAGGAACGCCAGCAGCACGGAACATACCACCCAGCAGAGGAATATCGCCAGCAGCAGGTTGCGGTCTATCCACTCGACGAATGGCGTGCCGTCGATGACGAACTTGAGGGCCTTGAAGAGTGCGAAGTATACGATTGCGGTGAGCGATGCCCCGCACCAGAGGGCGCCGAAGCGGCGGAAGACGGCCATGTACCGGAACGAGAATATGAGGCGCGAGATCCACATCATGATTGTACCGCACGTGAAGGCTATGACTACCGAGAGGAGTATGGCCGATATTATACCCATCGCGCGTGTTGTGTTGATGAACTCGCCGATGTCGGTGAGCAGCAGCTGGGGGTGTGTCGCTATCTTGTAGCCCGATACGGCCACGGCCGAGCCCAGAAGGCAGAATATGAGCGATACGGTTGTGGATGTAGGCAGACCCATCGAGTTGTAAATGTCGAGCAGGATGACGTTTGCGAACATGACGGCTATGTAGAGTGTCATGACCTCGTGGAATGTGAACATCGAGGGGTTGAACATTCCGTTTCGGGCCACCTCCATCATTCCGCTGGAGGATATTACGCCGAGGAGTATGCCGACGGATGCGACGGTGAGTATGACCTTCATTCCGGCGACCTTGGAGCCGATGGCCGAGTTGAGGAAGTTGACGGCGTCGTTGGTGACGCCCACGTAGAGGCCCGAGATGGCCAGAATTGCCAGAATGACGATGGCGACAGTGTATATTTCGCTCATAGCTGAGTCGTTTAATATGGTCGTGGAGGCTCGCGCGCCCCCGCGAAAAGCACCTCAAAGTTACGGCTCATGATCCACAAGACCTCGGCCGCGGCGCAACATTAACGTAAAGGTAACGATCTGTTAACGCAAATTTAATACTGCGCGCGGCGGCGGGGCCCTCTAACCCGCTGTCCGTGCGGACGATGCCGGTCGGGGCCGTGCGCGGGGCCATCCGTGAGGGGGCTGTTTTGGGGCTTTGCGGCCTTTGGCCGTATTTTCTCCTGACTCTGCCAATTTCATGCCTTCATTTGGCTGCGGCGGCCGCACGGCGGGAGTTACGGATACTGTGCGCTGAGGGGATTTGTTCCCTCCGCCGCAAAAAGGGCCGATACTCTACGCCCGAACAGAATAATACTCCGAACGTAATACTGTGCGCGGCGGCAGGGCGTGATAAAGAGGTTAAGTTTCGAAACAAAACGCCGTATTTCGTAAAATAATCCGTATATTTGTCTCTACTAACAGCCCGAATCCTCTTGAGGGTGCCGTTTGCGGCGTGAGTTGCGGCAGCGGCAGCGGAGGGAGCGGGACACTAACCCACCTTGACCATGAAACGTGTAATCATTGCGGCTATGGCCCTGATGCTGGCGGCGTCGACCGTGACGGCATCCGACCGCGGCGGCAGACGCCGTGCGGCAAAATCACCCGAGTACCATGTTGCGGCCTATATCTGGCCCTCGTGTCACGATGATCCCGTAGGGCGGCGTGTGCTCTGGGGCGAGGGTGACGGCGAGTGGGAGATCATCAAGCGGGGCACGCCCCGTTTCGACGGCCACTACCAGCCGAAGCAGCCGCTCTGGGGCTATGAGCATGACGATGACCCGCGTGTTATGGAGCGGTGGATCGACGCGGCGACCGACCACGGCATCAATGTCTTTGTCTTCGACTGGTACTGGTTCGACGGGGGCCCGTTTCTGGAGGGTTGCCTCAATGACGGCTTCCTGAAGGCTCGCAACCGCGACAAGATGCAGTTCTACGTTATGTGGGCCAACCATACCGTTGCGCGCAACTACTGGAACTGCCACCGCTACGGCGACGATACGTCGACGCTGTGGCGCGGGGCCGTCGACGAGGAGAATTTCCGCAAGGTCGTGGACCGTGTGATCAAACAATATTTTTCGCAGCCCAACTACTTCAAGATCGACGGCTGCCCTGTCTTCGCCATCTTCTCGATGGACGAGCTTCTGGCCTCGTTCGGCGGGAGCGTGGAGCGTACGCACGAGGCTATTGAGTATTTCCGCGGCAAGGTGCGCGAGGCGGGCTTTCCGGACCTCTGCCTGCAGATGATGAACAACGATACGCGTGAGGTGGCGGCCGAGCGGCTCGAGGGCATCGGTGTCGACTGCACGACACAGTACGGCTGGGGCACGGCACGCCGCGAGGATTACCTCCGCTGGGCGAAGGAGGGCTACGAGGCTACGGAGCGTCTGGGCACGCTGATCGACAAGCCGCACTTCCCGTCTGTATCGATCGGCTGGGACGATACGCCGCGCTTCCCGGCCAAGGGCAAGGCCGACGTGGTGCATTACAACGTGACGCCGCAGGCCTTCGCTATGGCCCTGCAACGTGCCAAGGAGTATTGCGACGCCCACCCCGAGCAGCCGCGTATAATCACCATCTACGCCTTCAACGAGTGGGTCGAAGGCGCGTACCTGCTGCCCGACATGCGCTACGGATTCGGTTATCTGGAGGCTGTGCGGGATGTCCTCTCGGGCAAGTATGACCGCTACCGCAAGTGATGCCCGCGGGGGGGGTAAAGGATTTTGGATAAAAAAGAAGAAAGACATAGGTGCGGCGGGATGAAATGTCGCGTCCGCGCCGCATAAAAAGCACAAGGTATAAAAAGCTGAAAAAATGTCCATGACAACCGAACAGGCCAAACGATTCAAGTATTGGCAGTATCGCACCATCATCGCCACGATGATCGGTTATGCGCTCTTCTATTTCGTGCGCAAGAACTTCTCTTTCGCCATACCGGGCCTTGCGGCCGAGTATGGCATCACGAACACCAGCTTCGGCCTTATAATGACCGTCGTGGGGTTGATCTACGGTCTTTCGCGCTTTATGAACGGACTGATCGCCGACCGCATGAACGGCCGCTGGCACATGTCCCTCGGACTGTTGCTGTGTGTGCTTACGAGCTTCGCCTTCGGCTTCAGCCCCCGCATTCTCGGCATCGAGGTAGGAGTTGCGCCGCACTCGCTTGTGGTACTGTTCGGTGTGCTGCTCGTGGCCAACAACATCTTCCAAGGCAGCGGGTTCCCTCCCTGCGCGCGACTGCTGACGCACTGGATCCCGCCCACGGAGCTGGCCACGAAGATGTCGGTGTGGAACACCTCGCACTCGATCGGAGCGAGCCTGCTGGCCATACTGTGCGGTTACATCATGGGTACGTTCGGCCGTGACATGAGCGGCGACGCTCAGGTCGTGGAGGCCATCCGCACCAACGTGCTGACGCTGAACCCAGCTCTGGCGGGCGATCCCGTACGGCTCGGGGAGCAGGTGACGGCGGCGGTGACGCACGTGGGGGCATGGCAGTGGTGCTTCTGGATACCGGCACTCTTCGCGCTGGCGGGGGCCGTGGGTCTGGCTGTGTTCCTGCGCGACACGCCCCGCTCGGTGGGGCTGCCCGAACTCGAGGGTACGCACACCAAGGTCGAGGACAACACCGACTCGGCCGAGTATAAGGCTTTCCTGCGGGAGAAGGTCTTCCGCAACCCGCTTATATGGACGCTGGCCGTCGCCAACTTCTTCGTCTATATCGTACGCTTCGCGGTGCTCGACTGGGGCCCGAAGTTCCTTCAGGAGGCTCGCGGCCTCACGTCGGCCGACGCCGGGTGGACGGTTGCCGTCTTCGAGATCTTCGGCATCCTCGGCATGCTGGCCGCAGGGTGGGCCACGGACCGTTTCTTTGGCGGACGGGCACACCGCACGTGTGTCTTCTGCATGCTGGGCGCGGCGCTGTTCATGACCGTCTTCTACCTGCTGCCGGTGTCGATACCCATGCCGGTGCTGGTGTGCGTGCTGGCCATGGCTGGCTTCTTCATCTACGGGCCGCAGGCCCTGATCGGCATCGCTGCCGCAAATCAGGCTACCAAGAGCGCCGCCGCCACGGCTAACGGCCTGACCGGTATCTTCGGTTATGCCAGCGTCTTTGTCTCGGGTCTGGGTATCGGCGCCATGGTCGACTGGATCAACCGCATCACCCCCGGCCACGGCTGGAATTATGTATTCCTGCTCATGATAGCCATGGCGCTGGTGGGCATGTGTATCTTCCTCGCTATGTGGCGCGCCAAGGCTACGGGATACGACGAGCAGAAGGCTTGACGGGCGTTAAGCCGTATAAGATTAAGATAAGATATGATCTGCGTGGTCGGAGCCGGTGGAGCTCCGGCCACGTTGTTTTATGCCCGCGCGGAGGATGTGTCGGTATGCGTAATATGGAGTAATGGAGGGAAAGAACATGCGATTTTCGGAACAGGAAGCGAAAATAGGCGTAAGTTTGCATGTGGGGATAATTCGCAGTTATATAGTATGTTATATGTGTATATGTGCGATATGTACGGGAAAAGGGCCGAAAATAAAAAGTTCTGAAAATTTTGTTATTTTATAAAAATCGACTACTTTTGCCGCGCAAAACGGACAATGATCCGACAGTTATGGCAGATCTTCTGAACACCATATTTTACCGCTACGCGAACAAGATCCACGACTTCCATGCGTGGGGCGTAGCCGCGCTGATATAGAGCGCGCGGACCACCCGAGGGGGCGAATAAAGGGGCCATCCGAGGGGGCCGAATAAAGGGGTCACCCGAACCGAATCCTCAAGGGGCATCCGAGGGGCGAATAAAGGGGGCATCCGAGGGGGCATCCGAATAAAAGGGCAATCCGAACCGAATCCTCAAGGGGCCGCATGTACTGAATCATCAAGACGGCATCCGAATAGAATCATCGAGTACATACGAATTGGGTCTTCAAGGGGCTGAATGTACTGAATAATCAGGGCGGGGCATCCGAATGGGATTTTCACGGTAAGGCATCTGAATAGGATTTTCACGGCGGGGCCGAAGAAAATCTTCACAATCGAACATCCGAAACTTTTTTTGATATGAGCAGAATCCTCAGGCTCATGGCGCTCTGTTGTGCGGCTGCTGCCGCTGCTGTGGGCCGTATGCTTCGTGGAGGGGATGTGCAAGATACAGGGCACCTTCGAGTACATGTCGACCATACAGTTGTGGATCACGCCGCAACGCGACTTCACGGCCTTCTTCCCCGTGCTTCATATCGTGATTCTGGGCTGCATGCAGCTCTCGACCATCATCACCACGGCCCTGATGCACCACTACCACTGGGTGTGGATGCACCTTCTGGTCTCGGCGCTGATGGCGGTCGACCTGCTGATCGTGCGCCTCTGCACGCGGCACTTCCGCATTGTGCGCAAGATGCCGCTCTACGGCATCGACTGGCTGGGGGCGCTGTTGTGGGTGGCGCTGCTGCTGCAGGTGGCATACCTGTTCGACTACGGCGAGTGGTACGACTGGTGGTACAGCCCCGTTATGCGGCGTCTGGCCGTGACGTCGGTTGCGACGCTGGCCCTCTGCCTCTGGCGCATGAACACCATACGCCACCCCTATATCGAGCCCCGCATGTGGAGCTACCGACACCTCTTCCCCATATTGATACTCATCACGCTGGTGGAGATGCTTCTGGCGACGGAACACGTCCTCGAGGGGGCCTTCTACGAGCAGACGATGCACTACGACGCGACGGTGAGCGTGCTGGTCACGCGCTGGGTGCTGGTCGGGGTGCTTGCGGGGTGCGGCTTCGCCTACTGGTGGATGCACGTGCGGCGCATGAGCTACGTGCGTCTGCTGACGGTGGGCATCGCGGCGCTTGCGGCCTACCTTCTGGGATACTACTTCACCGTCTCGGCCGACATACACGTCTCGCAACTCTATCTGCCGGCAGCCTGCCGCGGCTTCGCCTACGCCATCCTGAGCGCGACGTTCATGGTCTGCCTTGAGGAGATCATGACCTTCCAGCACTTCTTTCAGGCACTGAGCGTATTCAACATGCTGCACATGGTTGTTGGGGGTGTCATCGGCGCGGCCATCTATACCGAGGCCTTCACATACTATACGGCCGACAACATGGCGCGCTACGGCGCCGCCGTGGACAGCGTGGCCTTCACGCGCGCACCCTTCGACATGGGGGCCTTCATGGAGGGCTTCGCGGGCCGTATGATCGAGACGAGCGTCAAGCAGGTCTACGGGTGGGCGGCCTACGCCTGCATCGGGCTGCTGTTGCTGTTCCTGCTCTACGACGCGCCTGCGCGCCGCGCACTGAAGCCCATACCCATGTGGCGGACGGTGCGCTCGGATGTGGCGCGCTCGCTGCGCCGTATCGTCGTGCGCCGTTAGGCCGCTTGCCCGACGGCACGATAAAGGCCGGGACCCGAAAGGGTTCCGGCCTTTTTGGTTTGGCGGCGCCGACGGCTACTTCTTGAAGTATTTGTCGGCGAAGTCCATGAACCGCTGCCAGTCGTAGGCGAGGATATCGTGTCCGCCCTCACGCAGGTGGTATGCCACGTCGCCGTCGATGAATGTTGAGCCCGCCGGCGGCAGCTCGCTCTGCTGCCACGTGAGGGGCTTGCGCCCGTAGAGACGGTAGACCTCGCCGCACAGCTGCGCCGAGCGCATCTCGTTGCGTGGGTCGGCCCACGCGTCGAGGCTCGCGCTGGCAACATATAGGGGTCGCGGCGCCACGAGTGCGAGCAGCATGTGCTGGTCGAAGGGCATCTGCGTCTCGCGGCCGTTGTAGAGGCTGTATGTGTCGGTGAACCAGTAGGGGAAGTGTGTGGTTATATCCTCTACGGTCTCGCCGCGGTTGCCGCGTGCGAGGGCTGCGCCCGTCGATCCCGAGTCGTTCGAGACGGCGATGGCTATGCGGGGGTCTGTGGCTGCGGCCCAGAGCGACGTCTTGCCCAGACGCGAGTGTCCCAGAACCATGATGCGGTGCGGGTCGATCTCCTGCATCGTCTCCAGACAGTCTATGGCGCGGCTTATGCCCCACGCCCATGCCCCGACGGCCTTCATCCGCACCGAGTCGGGGATCTGGCTGTCGCGGTAGAGCATCGGCAGCACGCTCTCGGCATATCCGTCTCGGCGGTCGGGGAAGAAGTCGTCCTTGCATATCGTCGCTACGGCATATCCGCGAGCCACGGCCTCGGCATAGGGCCAGCGGCGGGCGTTGTCGCCGCGCGGGGCAACCGTCGTCGAGCTCTTCGGCTCGGCGGGCATGATGACGGCGGGGTCGGTCGTGGTGCCGTGGTTGCCCTTGAAGTTGAGCCCGAAGATTACGGGTACGGGGGTATCGGCTCCGTTGGGTATGTACAGGAGCATGTCGGCCGTATGCTCCTCGCCCGCGTCTGTGCGGAGCGTTATGCGTACCTGACGGCGTGTGGCCGCGCCGCCGATAGCCTCACGCTCCTCCTCTACGGTACGGTATGATGTCTCGACGCGGGTGTCGGGTGCTATGCCGTAGACCTCGGCCGAGAGCATGCGCAGGATCTCGGGACGGCGCTGCCGCTCCCATTGGCGGGCGTTCCTTACCGTGCGTCCGCCCTCTGTGCACAGCAGCGCGGGGAGCGTCGTGTCCGAGGCGGCGCACAGCAGCGCCGCAAGGGGCGCCAGAAGCAGCAGCTTGAGCGATGGTATCTTCATGTCTCTACATAATATATATGTGTCAGCGGCAGAGGAAATCGATCTGTTTCTGTATTGCGGCCGTGCAGACGGGGCAGAAGACATCGATCGTATGCAGGTTGTTCATCATGCAGTTGGGCCACGGACGGTAGACTCCCTTGTCGACATATCCTCCACCCTCGTATACGCCCAGACGCCGGGGCTGGTTCTCGTCGACGGGGGTTGGTATGGGGGTGCCCTCCTCTATCATGCCGTGCCAAGCCTTGCGCTCGAAGTCGACGAGCGTGGTGAGGTTCTCCTCCCACGGCTCCACGTCGGCCGGGTACATGTCGTTGTACGAGACGCCTCCGACATACTCGTCACCCAGACCCAGAAGCACGTGGCCGAACTCGTGGACATAGATCTTGCCCGTGCGGTTGGGGTGGTGCGCGGCGCTTATGCCGTAGAAGTTGTAGATACCGCCGCCACCGTATTTCTGCGTGTTGGAGAGTACGTATATGTGGTCGTATGGTACGTGCGCCGCGATGTCGCGCAGACCCTGAAAGTCCTCGATCATCTGGTATCGTTCCGAGTCGAAGGTGTAGTATTGGGCCTTCGTTGCGGTGTTGCGCCATACGTGCTCGCCCGGGATCGTCACGCCCGACTCCATCGACGGCGCCCACACGGCGCGTATGTTTATGCGTGCGGCGTTCTCCTTGAAGGGCGAGTAGCTGAGCAGCTCCTCGGCAAAGACGCGGCACGCCTGCTCGAATTTGGATTTTTCCTCGGCGGTGTAGCCCTCGGGTATGAGCACGATGTCGATACGTGTCGAGGGGTTGCCCGTATATGCGACCTCGAAGGTGTCGTAGCGGGGCGTGAACTTGCGCACGAAGTACGACGCGGGGTTGATCTCCTGCTCGAACTTCTTCTCCATTATGCCCTTGCGGTTACGGGCGTAGATCTCCACGCGCACGGGCTGCTTCGGGTAGGGGAATACGACCGATTCGGGCATCGCCTTGCGTACGCTCTGCGCCTCGGCCGTAGTCTGCCACTCGTTGAAGAGGGTGCAGTAGCTGCGCGAGTAGATCTCGCGGCCGCTGGCCAGATCTATCACCTTGAAGAGCTGCCCGCCGTATCCCGTCGTGTCGAGGAGCGTGACCTTCGAGCCGGCCCAATATGGCTCCTCGCGCAGCTCGTCGAAGAAATACTCCTCCGACGCGGCGTCGCCGCAGTGGTAAAAGTCGAAACGCATGGTCTTGTCCTCGAAGTAACGGTTGAAATCGACCTTCTCGTCTGCGGCCCCTTTGCGGGGTGCGTTGTCCGCGGTGTGCGCCTGCACGCCCTGCACGGCAAGGGCCAAAAGCGCCGCGGTAAGAATCGTTGCGGTAAGTTTCATTTTTTTCGTATCTCTGTTTTGTCGTTATATGTCTGTTTTATGGTTATATGTCTGTGTCCTGCCCCCGTTATGGCGCTATTTGACGCTCCACTCGAACACTCCGGACGAGTTGTCGGCGGGCAGCTGCACCTCGAGCTTTATGGCCGACGTGCGCACGGGCTCGAAATCGGCGGTGCAGGGTGCGTCCTTGATGACGGGGTAGCCGTTGCGGGGCTCTATTGCGACCCACTCCCCGTTCGCGTCACGGTAGTAGAGACGCCATGCGGCGGGTATGCGGCATCCGCCCCACGGCGAGTCGTCGAACCAGTAGACGGTCGATTCCGATATGCTCTTCTGCTCCTCGAACTCGTATGCTATCCACTGCGTCGAGGCCTTCTCGGGCCACCAGTGGTAGTATGGCATTGACCTGTCGCCCGCCTTCTTGGGCATCATGCCGTCGCTCACGGCGCTCAGCGCCGCCGTCGGGGTCGATGCCGTGACCTTGGCCTGTGACGCTATGGTGGGGGCGGCGACGGGATTCGCGGCCGTGAGGTCCGACGGCAGCCATACGGTCATCTCGCCCGCACCGCGGTGCGCCCACGCATAGTAGGGTATCATTGTGAGGGTCACGTCGTCGGCGACGAGGCGTCCCGACTCGTCGAAACGCAGCGTCTGCGCGCGGGTCTTGACGGTCTGTATGCCGTAGAGCATGTCGTCGCGGAACTCGGTCTCGAACTGCGGCGTGCGGTTCATCAGCACGCTGCGCACGCTGAAGTCGTTGTCGGGCCACTCGGCACAATATACTATCGGGCCGCGCTCCACGGCCACGCGCCCGCGGTCGGCCTCCACATTGGGGTTGGCCTCCACCACGCGCGGCTCCATGTCGAAGTGTATCTCGACGCGGTCACCCTTGCGCCAGCGGCGCTCGACGGTGAAATAGCCCTTGTCAAGGTCGCTCTCAACCTTCTGTCCGTTTACCGAGATCGAGTATGAGAGGCGCTTGCCGTCGGCATAGCGGTAGAGGTCGCTCGGGACCACGTCGCCGCGCACCCAGCCCGGGATGCGGATCCTCAGGGCGAAGTCTGTGGCGCGGCGCGGCGTCACGTCGAGCGTGATGTCGCCCTGCCACGGATATGATGTCGTCTGCCTGAGGCCGACGCGCGTGCCGCCCACCTCGACCTCGGCCTCGTCGGCGATGAAGAGGTTGACGTAGAGCGAGTCACCCTTGACGGCATAGATATATCCCGGTACCGAGGGTATGAAGCGGCAGGCGTTCGAGGGGCAGCATGCACACCCGAACCACGGCGAACGCTGGTGCTGTCCCATCGACTCGAGGGGGTTGGGGTAGAAGAACGAGCCGCCGTCGAGCGATATGCCCGAGAGTACGCCGTTGTAGAGGGTGCGCTCCAGCACGTCGTAATATTTCGACTCGCCGTTCATCAGGAAGAGACGGTAGTTCCAATAGACGTTTCCTATGGCGGCGCAGGTCTCGCAGTAGGCCGACATGTTGGGCAGCTCGTAGTTTGCGCCGAAGGCCTCGCCGTTGTTGGTGGCGCCGATGCCGCCCGTGATGTAGAGCTTCTTGCCCACGACATTGTCCCAGATGCGCTCTATGGCGGCGACGTATGCCGTGTCACCCGTGAGGGCCGCCACGTCGGCCATGCCCGAGTACATGTATGCGGCGCGTACGGCGTGGCCTACGGCCTCGTCCTGCTCGACAACGGGCTTGTGCGCCTGACTGTACTCGTCACGGCGCTCCGTGCGCCCGCGCATGTCGAGGAAGAACTTCGCCTCGTCGAGGTATTTGCGGTCGCCCGTGACGACATATAGCTTTGCCAAGGCCATCTCGGCGATCTGGTGCCCCGGCACGCGTACCAGCTGGCCCTCGTTCGGGCCGATCTCGCGGCAGACGCAGTCGGCATAGCGTATGGCTATGTCGAGGAAGTTGCGCTGTCCGGTGGCTTGGTAGTGGGCTATGGCCCCCTCGATCATGTGGCCGAGGTTGTAGAATTCGTGGCTCAGCTCCTCGACATTCTCCCAGCGCTCGGAGCCCGCCCACTCGTGCGGATGGCCGGGGTTCATCGTGCGGGCGGTGTAGAGGTATCCGTCGGGCTCCTGCGCCGCGGCCACGATCACCAGCACGCTGTCGATGTAGCGCTTGAGCTTCTCGTCGGGATATGTCTGGAGGAGGTAGCTCGCACCCTCGATCGTCTTGTAGACGTCGGTGTCGTCGAACGAATATCCCGTGACCTTGTTGTCGGGACTGGGGTGCGCCGCCATCTGGAAGTTGCGGTAGCGGCCCGTCTCCTCGCACTTCGAGAAGGCAAGGGGTATGGTCACCTCGCGGCTGGCCTTGAGACGCTGCCCCCAGAACGAGTCGGTCACCTTGACCGAGGTGAAGGGTACGGGCGATATGGGATATCCCGCCGAGGAGTTGTCATGCTGACGCTGCGCGTTGGCCGTAACCCCCGCAAGGATGCCCAACGCCGCCATAAGGGTGATTGTATGCTTCATCGGTTGTCTGTTTTACGGTTGCTCCGCATACGGTCTGTGCGGCTTCAATATTTTGAGGCCGAGCGGATTTATGCAAAGATACGAAAAATGGGGATATCAAAGAAGGGTATATCTTTTTTGACAACAATCCGTATGCCGACACAAACCCCGTCCCTCCAAAGCCTGTTAAGGCATGGAGGGACGGGGTGTTTTGTGTGGCCGGCGGGCGGCGTATGGTGTGCGGATTAGGTCGGCAACGGAAATATGCCGTGACGGTCCGCATCGGCGGCAAGGTAATTTATAAGTTGCCTTCGCAACAATATATATGTCATTCCGTCGGCTTGGGATATGTCCTGCGGCCTACTTGAGCGACTTGAGGCATGCGGCGACGTTGCGTTCGATGCGGTGCAGGATCGACTGCGTGTCGGCAGCCTCGGCGCCCTTGATGAAACGCTCGCCCGTGATGTTCTCATACAGTTCGATGTAGCGGTCGGTGATGCCGGCGACGATCTCGGGTGTCATCTCGGGCACCTTCTGTCCGGCCTGTCCCTGAAAACCGTTGGCCATAAGCCACTCGCGCACGAACTCCTTCGAGAGCTGGCGCTGGCGCTCGCCGCGGGCCAGACGCTCGGCGTATCCCTCGGCGTAGAAGTAACGCGACGAGTCGGGCGTATGGATCTCGTCCATAAGGTATATCGTGCCGTCGCTCTTGCCGAATTCGTACTTCGTGTCGACGAGTATGAGGCCCATCTTGGCGGCTATCTCGCAGCCGCGGGCATAGATGGCGCGCGTGTAACGCTCCAGCTGCTCGTACTCCTCGCGGCCGACCAGCCCCGCAGCTATGATCTCCTCCTTCGAGATATCCTCGTCGTGGCCCTCGGCGGCCTTCGACGTGGGGGTGATGATGGGCTCGGGGAACTTCTGGTTCTCGACCATGCCCTCGGGCATCGCCACTCCGCAGATGGTGCGCTTGCCGGCCTTGTACTCGCGCCATGCGTGGCCCGAGAGGTAGCCGCGGATCACCATCTCGACCTTGAAGGGCTCGCACTTGCGCCCTACGGTGACCATCGGGTCGGGCACGGCGATCTTCCAGTTGGGGAGGATGTCGGCCGTGGCGTCGAGGAACTTGGCCGCGATCTGGTTCAGAACCTGTCCCTTGTAGGGTATGCCCTCGGGCAGGACTACGTCAAAGGCCGAGATGCGGTCGGTGACGACCATCACCAGATAACGGTCATCGATGTCGTAAACGTCGCGGACCTTGCCGGTGTACTTGCCGCGCTGGCCCTCGAAGGTGAAATCGGTACGTGTGATAGCGTTCATTGTGTTTGCGGTTTTAACGATTGCAAAGATAATGTTTTTGCGCGAAATAACAGCCTCAGTGCATGTTTTGCGTCGGGGCTTGTGTGCGCACCGCGCTTTGCGGTGTGCGGCGGCCGCCGGCGCGGCCATGTGCGCCCCTCGGCACTATGTGTACCGGATATCTCCGGCGCGCCGTGCCGGTATCTTCGGTGTGGCTGTGCGCGCATTTGGTGTGGCTGCGCGGGCAGGGTGTCGCGGCGTGTGGGCGGATGTATGACGGCCGCCGTGTGAAAAGGAAATTTGCCGTATGGAGATATCGGGTATGGGGATATCGGGCCGTATTATGGAATATCGTGTCCCGAATGTGGCAAATCGTGCAGTCGGCAGGCCGTTTCGAAAAGTGTGAATATAAAAAATCGGTCAAATCTCGGAATTTGTTGTTTAGGCAACTGTGTCAGGTGCGGATTTCATAATTTTATAGAAAATGGCTTTGCAGGGGGTATTACCGTCGGCAGGGAGGCGGCGTGTGGGCGGAATCATCGGAGTATTTTCGGTGCCACCCATGGCGGATTCTCGGAGGAAGAGCATTCCGGCTGGCAGAACTGACAGCCGGCATTTGACGGAAATTAATAAACCAATAAACCCTCATACACATGAAGAGACCGAGACACATATTATTGGCAAGCTCGCTGCTGACGTTGTTGGCGGCGGCGTGCAGCAAGGATGACCTTGTGCCCGAGGCCACGCAGCCGACCGACGGAGCGGACGGCCTTGTTGAGATGACCTTCACCGCCACGGCCGCGCCCGCGACGCGCACGACGTTGGGCGAGAAGGGTGCGGACGGGGAATATCCCGTACTGTGGACGAGCGGCGACGAGATCGTAGTGATGCCCGCGTATGGAAGATTTGAAAAATCCGAATTGGAGGAGATGAAGTTCACGACCTCGATCGAGGGGGGCACGGCTGCGAGGGCGACCTTTACGGGCCGCACTCAGCCGAGCGAGAATGGATATATTGCATTCTATCCCGCCGGCAAATTGGTCGAATACTCCGGTCAGGATTTAAACTATTTTGTAGATATTACCATCCCGACGGAGCAGCGGGCCATAGCGGGCAATTTCGAGTCGGGCATCGCCCCTGCGTATGCCAAGCCCAAACAAGGAAGCGGTGATTTGGAGTTCGAGCCAATGTGCGGCCTTGTAAAGTTCTCTCTTGCGGGCGATGTCGGTAATATTAAGAGTGTCAGGTTCGAGGCCGGCGGGCAGGTTCTCTCGGGTACGTATAGTTGCAATTTATGGTTCAGTACCTCGTATATTACCGGCTTCGAGAGTTCCGAGAGTCATGTTATCCTGACGGGGCCGTTTGTGGCGGGAAAGGATTATTATATGGTGGTGGCGCCGTGCAACCTGTCAGGCGGTTTCTCATTTACCTTTACCCGCGACGACGGCTCGATCCATGTCAAGAGCGGTAAGATCGAGGATGGCTATATCTACAGTGGGGATATGGGCAATTTCGGTACGATAGATCTGTTGGATGCGACATTTGGCACACCCTCGGAGAAGGATATAACCGATATGGCCTTCATTCAGATAGTTGAAGAGGCCGCAGGTATCTCCCTGACGAGGAATGCTGTCGGTACAGTCTCTCTGACCAAGGAGAATCTGGCGGAGATGGCCTCGGTTACGGAGTTGAATATCGCGGAAAAGGGGCTTACCGATCTGTCTGCATTGAAGTATTTCACGGGCCTGCAAACTTTGGATTGCAGCGGAAACTTGCTGACGACGCTGGATGTAAGCGCGCTGACGAGTCTGACATCTTTGGATTGTCACCGCAATGAGCTGACGAAGCTGGATGTAAGCGGGCTGACGAATCTGACATCTTTGGATTGTACCTTTAACTCGCTGACGACGTTGGATGTAAGCGCGCTGACGAGTCTGACATCTTTGGATTGTTACCGCAATGAGCTGACGGCGCTGGATGTAAGCAATCTGACTCTTTTGACGAAATTGGATTGTGACTACAATCAACTGAAGGAGCTGGATGTAAGCAATCTGACTCATTTGACGATTTTGGATTGTTCCGACAATCAACTGACGGCGCTGAATGTAAGCAATCTGACGGGTTTGACGGATTTGGATTGTTCCGAAAATCAACTGACGGCGCTGGATGTAAGCAATCTGACTCATTTGACGGATTTGGATTGTGCCGACAATCAACTGACGGCGCTGGATGTAAGCAAGCTGACGGGTTTGACGGATTTGGATTGTTCCGGCAATCAGCTGACGGCGGTGAATGTAAGTGCTCTGAAGAGTTTGGAGTATTTTTCTTGTGCCGAAAATCAGCTGACGGAGCTGGATGTAAGCAAGCAGACGGGTTTGAAGGAATTGGATTGTTCCGAAAATCAGCTGACGGCGCTGGATCTAAACGGGCTGACGGCGCTGGAGAATCTGGATTGTTCGGAGAATCGTATGTCGAGTCTGGATATCTCCGAGTTTCTCTATCTGTATAGTGTAAAATGCGGCAAGCAGACTGCCGACGGCGTCACGTCGCGGACGCTGACCCTGACGCTGACGGCCGCGCAAAAGGCGGGAGGGGTATTTAATGCCTCTTCGAAGTACAACGTGGATGTCAAATTGAATGTGGTGGGGCAGTAGATGCCCGACCGTCAGGATTGTTATTACCTGATTATAGTCTAACCATAAAAACAAGAAAAAATGAAGAACGTAAATCGAATCGATACCCTGCGCGGCGCATACGAGGCGCCCCGATGCGACATGGTTGAGATCCGCGCCGAGCGCGGCCTCTGCCTCAGCAACGGTGCCACCCATGGCGGATTTTGGGAGGAAGAGCATTCCGGATGGCAGAACTGACAGACGTAAACAGGGTTAAACCCTCAAACCCTCAGAGAGATGAAGAGTTCGAGACATATCGCATGGGCGCTGCTGGCATTGCTGGCATTGCTGGCGGCGGCGCAGCGTGACGGCGTGTGGGCGGAAACGAACTCCGATCCCATGTTTGAAACGTATAACACGAATGTGGCTCTGGTTGTGACGGATGAGTAGTGTCCGGACGGTAAACATTGTCAGGAGCCGGCCCCGCGGGGCCGGCTTTTCTCTTTGAGCATGAATAGTGCCGATTATCCCGCCAAGCGGGCTATGCGCTGCTCGGGGAGGGCGGGGAGTATATGCCGCAGCTGGCGGATTATGCGCTCGCGCGACTCGTCGGGCGTGCGGTCGGGGCGGCACGCCTCCACACCGAAGAGCGCCTCGGGCGTTGTGAGCAGGGCAAGGCCCCAGCCGTAGCGATGTCCGCGGCTGTCGTGGGCGTAGACGAAATCCTCGGTGACGATACGGCATTGCGCCTGCAGACGTGTTATGCAGCTGTCGAAGCGGCTGCGCATGCCGCGACCGGTCATGCCGCATGCGGTGCGCAGCTCGCGGCTCACCATGCTCCCCTCGGCCTTGAGGGTGTCGAGGATGGCGCGCTCGATGCTCTCCTCGGCGGGCAGGGGCGCGCGGCTGCGGCGGTAGTTGCACATATCGGGCCACCACGCGCGGCTGACGAAGGCGGCCTTGCCGCCGAAGAACTTGCCGTAGGCGCAGCCGCTCTCGCGCAGGATCTCGCCCTTCCACTCCCAGAGGGGCCACTCCCAGCTTCCGTCGGGCCGCATGGCGTAGCGGCACTCCTCGTCTACGGCCTCGTCGGCCGACCACCCCGCAACGCCGACGTTGAGCAACGGCAGAAACCCTACGTCGTTGATGTAGTCGATCAGCGCCGACGCCGTATGTATGAATCCTTCTGACATGGTTTTCGCGTTTGCCTCTTTCGTTCCCGTATCTGTTTGTCCGTATGCAAATTTAGACTATAAATCGGTTCGGCGGCGCGGCCGGTGATGAAAATATCTTCCGCAGGAGGCGTTTTGGCTCCAGAGACGTTTGAAAAGAGGCGTCCGGTGTGTCCGTATCGCCGTCGGGTCGGCAGCCGGGGGCGTAAAAGGCACGGGGTGTCGCAATCCGCGACACCCCGTGCCTTCGTTTGTGGGGTCAGATAGCCTTGCTGCGGACGGCGTCGTTTGGGAAAGTGACACCCCACTGGCACCGCAGACCGTCCATGATACGCATGATGCGGAGCGACTCGCTGTGCGGCATGTACGGGGTCTCGATGCGGCCCTCGCCGATGGCGTCGATGCACGCCTGCACCTGATATTCGAATCCCGTGATCTGGGGCGGGGCGTCGTATGTGCGTACGACTGTGTGGTCGGGCGCATGGAGCGTCGCATGCAGGGGGTTGTTGATGTTGTCGACGACTATGTAGCCCTTGTCGCCGCAGATGATGCCCTGACGGTCATTGGCACACAGGGCCGTGGCTTGGAGTATGGCCATGCGGCCGTCGGCGAAGCGCAGCGTGATGCTCTCCTGCAGGTCTACGCCCGTCTCGGAGAGTGTGCATGCGGAGTCGATGCGGGCTATGTCCGCACCGAAACACATCGATGCGAAGTTGAGTGTGTAGACCCCGAGGTCGAGCAGCGCGCCGCCGCCCAGCTCGGGCCGCAGGATACGCTCAACCGTGCCTACGGGGTAGCCCAGATGTGCGGAGAGCATGTGTGGCGTGCCGATGGCGCCGCCGGCGGCAATCTCGGCGATGGTGCGCGAGAAGGGCATGTACCGCGTCCAGATGGCCTCCGCAAGGAATATACCCTTACTCTGCGAGAGGCGTATGAGCTCCTCGGCTTCGGCGGCGTTGGCCGTGAAGGCCTTCTCGCAGAGTACGGCCTTGCCCCGCTCGAGGCACATGCGCGCGTGGGCGTAGTGGAGGCTGTGGGGCGTGGCTATGTAGATCAGGTCGACGTCGGGATCGTCGGCCAGCGCCTCGTAGCTGCCGTAGGCCTTCGTTATGTTGTGTGCCGCGGCGAAGGCTTCGGCCTTCGACTTGTCGCGTGCTGCTATGCCGTAGGGCTCGGCACTCTGCATGGCGTTGAGCGTAGAGGCCATCTTGATGGCGATATGCCCCGCGCCGATTATTCCGATCTTGAATTTTTTCATGTTTCCGTGTGTGACGTTTTGTGAGGTTGGATTGCCCCGCAGGGGGCTTGCCCATGCAAAGCTACGAAATTTACCGCACAAAAACCCTATGCGGCCGCTGCCATATTGCTCTTCGGGAGTGGGTTCATGTCCTGTATCCGGTATGGCGGCATGACGAAACGCGCAGGCTCCGCGGCCGCCTCCCCTTCGGGGCGGGCGGCGCGGAGCCTGTGACGGGAGCAAGCCGTGGGACCGCTACTTCTCGAATCCGGCATCGAAGGCTATGGTCGAGGGCTTGAAGTCTATGCTCTTGACGAAGCGGAGCGACTCGGCGGCGCCGTGCTCGCGGTCCATGCCGCTGTCCTCCCACTCGACCGAGAGAGGGCCTTGGTAGTTTATACGGTTGAGGGCGCGGATGATCTCCTCGAAGTTGATCTTGCCGCGGCCCATGCTGCGGAAATCCCAATATCGGTCCACGTCGCCGAAGGGGAGGTGCCCGCCGAAGACGCCCGCAGGCATCGGCTTGTCGGACCACCACACATCCTTCATGTGTACGTGGAATATGCGGTCGGCAAAGGTGTAGATGAACTGCACGTAATCGACACCTTGGTATCCGAGGTGGCTCGGGTCGTAGTTGAAGCCGAAGGCGGGGTGGTAGTCTACGGCCTCGAGGGCGCGCTTGGCCGACGCGATGTCGAATGCGATCTCGGTGGGGTGGGCCTCAAGGGCGAATCGTATGCCCATCTTCTGGTAGGCGTCGAGTATGGGGCGGAAGCGGCGTGCGAACTCGTCGAATCCGGCCTGCACGTCATCCTGCGATATGGGCGGGAAGGCGTACAACATGTGCCAGATGGGGCTTCCGGTGAAACCTACGACCGTATCCACGCCCAGCATCTTGGCCGCCTCGCCCAGCCTGATCATCTCGGCCGTGGCGCGCTGGCGCACCCCTTCGGGGTCGCCGTCACCCCAGATGCGCGGCGAGAGGATATTCTTGTGGCGGCGGTCGATCGGGTCGCATACGCACTGCCCGAGCGGGTGGTTCGATACGGTATAGAGTTCGAGCCCGTATCGCTTCATCGTCGCGCGTATGCCGTCGCAATGCTCCTGACTCAGCGTGTCGAGGTTGAGGTGGTTGTCGTTGCAGGCCAGTTCGAGTCCGTCGTATCCCATCTCGGAAGCCTTGCGGCAGATGGTCTCAAGGCTCATGTCGGCCCATTGTGCCGTGTATAATGTTACTTTACGTGCCATATACGTTATGTTTTTCTATTATTTATTTTATTCTGTTGCTATTCTATCCATTTGATCCATTTTACGTTCTGCTCGTATCCCGATCTTACGACGGTCTCGATGAACTGCATGCCGCGGATGCCGTCGTCCACACCCGGGAAGTCGAGCCACGAGGCTTCGGGCTCGCGGCCGTCGCGCTTGGCCATGACGGTGCGTGCGAAGTTGCGGTAGATGTTGGCGAAGGCCTCGATATAGCCCTCGGGGTGGCCTGCGGGGGTGCGTGTGTTGGCCTTGGCCGCCGCGCCCATGTAGCCGTTGCCCACACGTACGATCTCCGTCGGGCGGTCGGTGCGTTTTACCAGCAGGGTGTTGGGCTCCTCCTGCCGCCACTCGATGCCTCCCTTCTCGCCGTAGATGCGTATCTTGAGTGCGTTCTCGTCACCCACGGCCACCTGCGAGGCCATCAGTACGCCCCGTGCGCCGTTGTCGAAACGCAGCAGGGCGGCGCCGTCGTCCTCGAGTTCGCGCCCCGGGAGGAATGTGGTGAGGTCGGCGCACATCTCCGTACACCGAAGCCCCGATATGTACTCTGCCAGATGCAGCGCATGCGTCCCTATGTCGCCCATGCATCCCGCCTTGCCCGAACGCTTCGGGTCGGTACGCCATGCGGCGTTGCTCCCGGGGTTGAGCTCGATGCGCGTTGTGAGCCACCCCTGCGGGTACTCGACGTATATCTTGCGCACGGTGCCGAACTCCCCCTTGGCGAAGCGTTCGCGGGCCTCCTTGACGGCGGGATAGGCCGAGTATGTCTGCGTGAGGGCGAGGGTGCGGCCCGTCTGCAGCACCTTCTGCTTGAGCTGCTTCGCCTGCTCGAGCGTGAAGGTCATGGGCTTCTCTATGACCACGTCGAATCCCTTGTCCAAGGCCATCATTGCCGGTTCGAAGTGGGTGACGTTGGGCGTGACGATAGATATGAAATCCATACGCTCCCCGTCGGGAAGGGCGGACTCCTTCTCGATCATCTCGGCGTGGGAGAAGTAGATACGGTTGTCGGGCAGAAAGTACTCGCGGCCCGAGGCGAGCGAAATGTCGGGGTGGGAGCTGAAACAGCCGCATACCAGCTCTATGCGGTTATCCATGAGAGCTGCGGCGCGGTGTACGGCTCCGATGAAGGCGTTGTTGCCCCCACCTACCATCCCCATCCTGAGTTTTCGGTTCATAGTATTAGAGGTTTAATATGGTTGCGGTTGGTCGGTGTGTCGGGATGCGCATGCGCCATCTTCGGCGGCGCTTCGTTCCCCGCGGCGCGGCGGCCTTTGTCGGCATGCATCCGGACAAGAGCAAGTTACTAAAATTATGTCGTATTTCAAAGAACAGGTGTATTTTGCGCGTGTCGGCAAGAGCATCGGCATACGCGAAGAGTGCCGGGCGGGTCGATGGCTGTCGGCGTATCTGGCACGGTGAGCGGTTCATTTTGATTTTGCCCGTGCGGCGTGTGGCGGCGAGGCTAACTCTCTATGCCGTATGCCAATGAGGCTTTGCGGGCTCTTTTGCGGCGCGTATGCGTGCGGAGGGAATATGCGGCCGTAGGGATATTCGGCTCGTGGCGGCTGCGCCCGAAACATGGCGCGGCCGCGCGGAAAAGAAAATCCGGAAAATACGCTATCATCCGCACGGGCCGTCTTTCACGTGCGGGGGCCTTATATGCCGCGCGAGGTAGAGGCAGCGGGGGATTTGTTAGCGGAGGCAGAATAAAAAATCAGCCCGACACGCCGTGGCGCATCGGACTGAATGGATGAATTTGTATCAGACTCCTCCGGTTCTTGTGGAAGAGATCATTTCCCGCGCAGAGCCTTATTTGGTCTCGGGGTAGTTGTCGTTTGTGAGCGGCTTGCCCTTATACTCTCCGGTCAGGGTCTTGAGGAAAGCGACGATCTCCTGAACCTCCTGCTGCGAGAGCTCCTCGCCCACCTCGTAGCGGGCCATCGAGACGACGGCATCCTCCAGCGTAGCCTGCGTGGCATCGTGGTAGTAGGGGGCCGTCAGGGCGATGTTGCGCAGTCCGGGCACCTTGAAGCGGTGGCGGTCGCGCTCATCCTTGGTCTCCTTGTAGCGGCCGTTATCCTCGTTGGTAAGCTCCGTACCGCGGTCCGCAAAATAGTCCTGCTTGATACCCATCAGCTCGTACGACTGTCCGCCCATATTCTCACCGACGTGGCACGTGGCGCAGTTGTACTTCTTGAAGAGCTCGTATCCGGCAACCTCGTCGGCATTCATGGCCGTCTTGTCGCCCTTGAGGTATTTGTCGAAGCGTGAGTTTGGCGTCAGAAGGGTCTTCTCGAACTCCTGTATGGCGTTGGTGATGTTGGCTTGGTTGATGCCGTCGGCATATACCTCCGTGAATGCCTTGTTGAAGGATTCGTCGGCCTTGAGCTTGTCGCATATCTCGTCGAAAGATTTGCAGGCCATCTCCACGGGGTTGACCGGAGGCCCTGCGGCCTGATCGGCCAGCGTCGCGGCACGGCCGTCCCAGAACTGCACGAAGTTGTAGTATGCGTTGAAGACCGTGGGGGCGTTCACGCCGCCAAGCTGGCCGCCGACACCCTCCGAGAAGGCCTTGTTGTCGACACCTCCAGTATTGAGTCCGTGGCACGAGGCGCACGAGATGGTGTTGTCGGCCGACAGACGGGTATCGTTGTACAGCATCTCTCCCAGTATCACCTTGCGGATATCGACCGGAACCGAGTCCTGAATCGGACGGACGGTCTCGTTTGCCCACTCCTTGTCGGCCAGCGGGTTGGGATAGAAGGCCTCACGCTGGGACTTCGCCCATGCCAGAGCCATCTGCGTCTCCTTGTCAGTGAGCGACGAACCCCAGTGTACGAGATAATATTTGGCCAGCGGCATCGATCCGTCGGCAATCACCTTCTCGACCTTTGCCAGATCGACCTCGTTGATCTTCCGGCCGTTCTTCAGCGCCTCCATCATCGGGGCCATGTCGAACGAGCGGTAGCCCAGACGTACATCCTCCTGCACGAGCTTGCCCGCTACGGGGAAGTTGGCGTAGAAGGGCAGCTTGGGATCGGCCGAGTGGCATGATATACATCCGCTGCTGGCCACGATCTGCTCCATTTGCGCATTGCTTTCGAGGTCGGCCGACGGCGCGGTGTTCACCAGACGGTAGACGACGCAAAGCACGATTACCACCGCAAGCACGGATAGAATAATCTTTGAGCCTCTTTTCATAACAAATGAATTAAAGTTAAACAACCGGTTATATTTGTATTTAAGAACGAGAATACAGATGGACGCTCTGCCGGGCCGCCGGAAGGTAGTTTACGCCGTACCAGCACATCTGCAGCGCCATGAAGGCGACGATCAATATCCAGTATAGCGGCCGCGTGGCGCCCTTGCGGAAGAGGCGCATGTGGACGTAGAGCAGATATCCCGCCCATGTCACTGCCGCCCAAGTCTCCTTGGGGTCCCAGCTCCAGTAGTGTCCCCACGCGGCCTTGGCCCATACCGCCCCCGTGAGCATGCCGACGGTCAGGAAGGCCAGCCCCGTATAGACCAGCTTGTCGGTCGCCTCGAGGTAGTCGGCCCGATGCTTGGCGAGCCCCGCGCAGGCCATGATGAAGGCGCACCCCAGCACCGAGTAGGAGAACATGTAGACCGTGACGTGCGGTACGAACCACGGGCTTTGCAGAGCGGGCATCAGCGTCTGGTCGTGGATCTCGGGTCGGAGGATGTTGATGATGGCGAAGACCGCCGCCACAACCGTCGAGAAACTCAGAATCCACGGGTAGCGCCAGCGTATGTATGTCAGCAGTCCCGACAGGGCCATGAAGAACGAGTACCACAGACGTGTTTCACCCATCGTACGCGTTGGCGGGCGCTGCATGTAGATCCAGAACCCCGCAATGAACGTCGCGAATACCAGCGTGCCCAGAGCAGTCAGCAGGATGGCCGTGCGGCGCCTTCCCCCGGCGAGGAGCGCAACCCCTGCGCCTGCCGCCCACAGCGCTGTGGATGCCAGTGCGAACCACTCGAAGCTATGCCATGTGAAGATCATACCTGCACACATTTATTATACGTTTCGCGCGGGCGCGATGTTTCAGAAGGCCCGTTCTTTTGCACATTCGGGCCGGCGAGGAAGAGCAGGCAGGCCCCGCACAACATCATTATTATGCCTGCCAGCATAAGGTATTTCAGCGGCTCGCGTACGATCTGCTCCACGCAATATTGCGGCTGCCCGGACTGCATGTCATACGAGGTCAGGTAATATTGCTCGCCCCAAGAGGCCGCATACGGGTGGTTGACCTCCAGCCGGGCGGGCTTGCCGTCGATCGATATCTCGGCGAAGAAGTGGCGCGGGGTGCCGTTGGGGTATTGCTCCACCGTGAAATCATTCAGCTGCAGCTCCTTCGGCAGGAGGACCGTGACCCCCTCTTCGGTGACGGCCTCGTTGTTCGGACGGTCGAGAAATACGGGTATGCGCAGCGTCTGCTCCTCGGCGCTTCCCACCACGCCGGCAAAGAATGCCAGCCACAGACCGGCATGGTTCAGGACAAAGCGCCAGCGGTTGCGCCCCGGCGGAAGCCCCGCCGCAGGGTGATCATACCCAGATGGGTAAGCAGGGCGAACAGACCCGCAACAAATATCCAAGAGGTCGTGAAATGGTAGAATCCCAAGCGGGCGGGCAGTCCCGAACGTTGGGCGGCCTCCGCGGTCGGGAGCTGCGGGAAGAGCCCGATGACCAGACTGCCTGCTATAAGCCAGCCCAGTGTCCAGTAGGTGCATTGCGGCGAGAGCCACATCCGGACGAGCGGCGACGAGCGTTTTTCCTTATAGGCATACACCATCGCTGCAATCCAGAACAGGGCTATGAGTGCATCCAGCGGGAAGGCGAAGAAGGCATAGGGGAAATTGCCGAACACGCATTGGATCACCGCCGAAAGCAGTAACAGCGGGATGAACAGATGTTTAGCCCTGAATTTCATATATCGGTCATATATCAAATCGGCGCAAATATATTATCGTGACCGAGATACTGCAAACAGTCTTTCCGCAGAAATAAACGGTCGGAGGATTTTTCGATTTGCTGTCTTGCGAGGCTGAAAATGCTGAATGACAGATCTATAAGATGCTGAATGGCCGATATCCGAAACTGGCGTCACGTTTCATATTTTGCTGAGAGGCCCAATCGGAAGATGGTGAAAAGGTCGGTATTCTATGCGGCGGCAGAGGATGGATCCCTCTTGTCGGAAAATTAAATGCAAAATATTTGCAAATGCGAATTATTTGCATTATGTTTGCCACAGAGAAATGAATGATATGATGAACAACGAAGGAGTGCAAAGAATCAAGGAGGCGGGTCTGAAGCTGACGCCTCAGCGCCGCGAGGTATATGAGGCGATGCAGGAGCTGCGCCACGCTACGGTGGAGGATATCATCGAACGGGTCCAGTCGCACAACCGCGAGGTGACCGTTTCGACCATCTATCGGATTCTGGAGAGCTTCCGTTCGGCAAACATTTTGTCGTTCTTCTACCACCCCGACACCGGCAAGTGTTATTATGACATCACGGTGGCGGAGCACCATCACCTCTTCGACGGAGGATCGATCGAGGACTATGCGGATCCGGAGCTATCGCACATGATCCGCGAATACCTCGAACGCAAACACTTCCCGGCGGAGGAGATCGGAAAGATACAGGTTCAGGTAACCCTGAAAAAGAGTTTATAACCTTAAAAACAACCTTATTTCCATTATGAGAAGCATCACAACATTCGATCTGCAGTATGCCCACCGTTTCTACGGATTCCAAGGTGAGGCACAGTATCTGCACGGCCACACGGGTCGGCTGACCATCGAGGTGGAGGACAGCATTGAGGAGGGCGTAAACATGGTTTACCCCTGCAACGAGATTCAGAAGGTAGCGTGGGACCTGCTCCGTAACTTCGACCACGCGCTGGTTTTGCGCGAGGATGATCCGTTGCTGCCGGCCGTTCTGGAGGTCTACGAGAAGCAGGGCATCCGCAACGGACACCCGCAGAACAAGATGAAGGGCCCGGCCTTCAAGACGGAGCTGGCCACGGCCTATCCCGATTGCCGTCTGGTTGTCACGAAGGAGACGATGACGGTCGAGGGTATGATCAAGATTGTCTACGACCTGCTGAAGGATAAGCTCAACATCGCCAAGATCACCTTCACGAGCGGTGTGAATGCGGCCTCGGCGGAGTTTGAGACCCAGAACGACATCGACCGCTGCCCGCTGTGCGGCGTGGCGCTCAACGAGGAGGGCGTATGTCCGAAGTGCGGCTACCGCAAGAAGAAGTAACCGCCACACCGGGTAGGCGCCGTCACGCGCCATAAGCGGCCGTCACGCGCCGCGGATATCGTATATGACGGTCGGGTCCCGATTTTCGGGACCCGACCTCTTTATTCGTGTACGTTATTGCGAAAAGCAATGGAAGGTTTTGGCCGAAGCGGAGTGTATTGATTTGCGTGGCTTAATATTGGATACACTCTTGCGGCTTGCCTCCTTGAAAACAAGGACGCAGCCTTCCCCGTATTACATGATAGCTGTTACAGGGCCAACAGACGCTCGGCCAGCGGCGCATAATATTCGCGTACCTCTTCGGGTGTGGGGGCGTGGCCGCCGGGGAAGTGGTAGGAATATTTGTAATGCTCCAAGAAGAGGGGCTCGAAGTGTGCCACACGGTCATTGTCGCCAAACAGACTCCATATTTTTTCTCGGTTGGTATCATTGCAGTAGTCCCACTGGTGACGTTGGAGCTCTGCAAATTCATCTATGAGCGTCCGGTCTATGACAAGCTGCTGGTTGCCGTCCGCCCGCGGCGTCTTATATTCGTGCGTGCCGATACGCTCGATGAGGAAGCTCGTCATCTCTAAATGGGGATTCCCGAGCAGGGCGGGGATATTGTTCTTGGATGCAGCGATCTGCGCCAGAAACGATCCGTTGCTGTTCCCTACCAATATGTCGGGCCGCTCTTGGTCGCATACCCTTTGGATAAGGTCGAGAGCCTGCTGCGGATGGGGTGGCAGGTCTGGAGCCAATACTGTTGCCTTGCCGTCGAAATATTCTTTCAGGGCGATGGCCGGGGCGCACGCTCCCGATGCAAAGAAGCCGTGCAGGAAAAGAATCTTACGTACCATAATCTAATCAACAACCGCTACCGTCAATATTACAAGCCGCCCCTTCGTCGATTGGGCGCGGACGCAGTCCGGCATCCTCCGGATTCAGGGTAACCGTGCCGTCCTCCAGCACAAAGCATGGAATGCCGACGGCACCGACACTTTTTGCCTCATCGAATGCCGGATCGAGATCCCGCAGTCTGAGGAAAGCCTTCAGGTCCCTGACATGCCGTCCGATATCGATGACCTCATACATGTCGTTGCCCTTTACCTGCTGCTCGACGTATGTGCAGTCGGGACAAGTCTCCATCCCATATATCTTTATCATAGGCGTAGATATTCATTAATGATGATTCATCATCCATCAAAGATAGAATATTCTGTCAGATAAAGCAAATACTTTATTGGGGTAAGGCATAATCAAGGTAAAGCATGCCATATCCGATAAATCTGTCGGAGAAGAGAGGTTGTGTATAAGGATGCGGGATCTTATTATCTAATTATCTAAGCGGGGCTTGCTTGCCGATGCACTATTAAATGCCTGTTGACTATCAATAGTTTACAGGTATTTGATAGTGCAGGTATTTGATAGTGCATCGGAAATGCGCCGCAATTTCACAAAAGATGCTATTGGGAACTAAATTACATGCTTATATCTCACCATAAATTTTATTATTGGATGGAACATTAAAGTCCAACTCTTGCTATGAGCCGGACATAAAACGCCAATGCTTATATTATGAATATCAAAAATCGTTATTCAAATATTTTTGAGACATGCAAAAATAGCATAGGATTTACCGGAAACTTACTTTTGTCGCTGAAGAAGAAATCATATTCTCCAATATCAGTTGAATGTATGATTCCTTTTGGTCTCCCTGAAAATAGATATGATGCTCATTGAACTTCATCTGTTTACTGTTCAAGTCTAATTCCGGGAAATCAACCCAATGCTTTACATCTTTCATCTCAGTATTCGAGATAATATAGCTATTCAAGGTAATACTTGCATCGTGCAATCCTGGTTCTATATCCTCACGGATAACTTTATGCAACTGAATTTTACTATCAGAAAAACCGTTTAGGTTCCTTATGCCTTTGGGATCTATAAACGACACATACTGATGCTCGCCTACGACAAGCCATACAATGAAATCAGGATAGAACCCGCTGTCATCAAAGAATCCGATACCTTTACGGCTCTTGTTGCGAAGCAGATACAACGATTTATCTGCAAAAAAAGCTGGATTATTATCAAAGAACCGTTGTATATCACACACAAAATCACGTTCGCCTTTGTTCAAAGCCACAGGCTGCACTTCAATGAGGTTGCCGAGTTCCTTGTGGTTGA